>Ga0209709_10000670_pt1 | contig 32363 bp, 30 predicted proteins | sample ArcticOcean_MG_C_2_FD_187435 | JGI IMG/M metagenome (GOLD analysis project Ga0209709, IMG submission 187435) | Marine microbial communities from western Arctic Ocean - ArcticOcean_MG_CB4_136 (SPAdes) (version 2) | ecosystem: Environmental > Aquatic > Marine > Oceanic | place: Arctic Ocean... | reverse complement strand
TTTTTTGTTTTTTTCTCTTTCCACCCCATCTACCAGTCATTGATGGTGGTGGTTTAGACTCATACTCTTCAATATGATATTGTTTTTTTTCATCATTTAAAATAGAGGAAGGTTCGTTATCTCTACCTATACTTAAAATATATGGTAATCCATTTTCTGTATAGAAACTTGATCCAAAAGGTCCTTGGTTCTCACCGCTATATTTATACTTTATCCAAGACTTAGAATGATGTAGAAAATATCTTACGGAAGTCTTTCCTGTTTCATCATAAATTCGAGCATATTCTAACTGGATCCACGTACTACCGTTCGTTTTATTATCCGATTGTATATTTCTTACCCCGATCAATAAGTCAAACATATTATTAGTTTCATCTAATATTAGATCTCCTTTATCATTGCAATTATATATAGTTCCATGTCCTAATCTCATTTGATCTTCTTCTCCGCAACTTTCACAAGTCTCCATATTTTTTTTACTAAGTTTTGAATAATGACTTGATACTTTTGTGGTATTTACTGATTTATCTTTTAATGAAGAATTATCACTTGATACTCGACTTAGTTGTTGATACATATATTCAAATAATTCTCCTTTATCATCGTCAATTACAATATGTGCTCCATTCAATAGTTCCTTAAACCCTGGGATATCAATGTTTGTTTGTTTACTTAACCATGTAAAGAGGGCAACTATCATTTGAAAAATTTTTCCTTTTTTTTCTGTCTCATTCTCTATAAACCCTCTTAAGTATGGTCCGAGTACACCAATATTATCGGGTTCATTCACTATTTCATGATACAAGTCGTCTGTGGGTTGTCGAAGGGACATAGATAAATCCATATATATATATATATATATTACATTGTCTGTGATAATATTTTAATTATTTTCTGCGCTTTTTTCTTTTTTTCGTTTTTCTACGACCGCCCATTAATTTAAGATCCTTTAAATCTAAACCTTCTTCTTCTTCTTTGACTTTCAATGATCTTATGTCTTGTAATAATTTAATAGTATCTTTTTTAAATTCATGGTCCTCTGATCCTAGCATTGCTGACGCAATTATAGCATCACTTTTTAGTTTACCTGTCTCAGTTAATCCCCCGTGTTTACGTCTTCTTTTCCGAGTCTTTCGTTTTCTTCTTTTTCGAGAACTTTTTTTTAAAAAGTTCTTTCTTCTACGAGTTTTTCGTTTTTTTCGAGAACTTTTTTTTAAAAAGTTCTTTCTTCTACGAGTCTTTCGTTTTCTTCGAGAACTTTTTTTTAAAAAGTTTTTTCTTCGTCCACCTTTTTGTTTTTTTAATAAATTCTTAAAAAATAATTTCATATCAGCAGTTGTTCTCTTACCTTCATAATCCATTTTTCGTTTACCACCTTCAAATACCCTCAATGTAGGGACTCCTCTATTATCAGTATCACAATCAGCGCTGTCAATATCTTCAGAAGATATACTTGCTAAAAGTCCGTTTATATCTTCATTTTTTAATTCATTTTTTAATTCATTTTCTAATTGTGTCCAGTCGGATTCCATTGCTTTACAATGACCACATGAATTGCTATAAATTTTAACAAACGCAATAAGATTTGGTTTTTTTATCTCTTTATTGAAACTATTAATGTTATCAGGGGTTACTTTTATGATTTTCATTTAAACTAAGATGAGAAATTTATTTATTGAACTATATATATATATGAATAATAAACTAGTTATTGTTAGTGGTGTTTTTATTTTAGGATTATTATTTTGTCTAACATATAAAAGTGAAGATATTGTCGAGGGTTTTAATATGTCCTCTTCTCAATGTCCCGATATGCTTATTAAAAAAGGTAAACAATTGCATTTAATGAATTCAAAAAAAGCAATGATCCCTGGTGTAAATCCAATTGTTTTTAATAATTTAGAAGAATATGCCGAATACATACAATGGGCCCAACGTGTTGGTGTAAATTGTCCAATGTTATATTACGAACAATCTTATGATACGCAAAATAACCGTGGATATAGAATGTCTGGAGATCCCCTAAATCAAGATTTAGGGTTTGCAGCAGACCCTTATTATAAACAGGCGCAAGAAAGGCTTTTATTAGATTCAAATCGCGATGATCCGCCATATAATCAAAACAATTTTGCAGGATTTGACCCAAACGATGAACGCATTGGTGTTAAAACACCTTTAGACAATATTACGATGACAAAAGAAAATGGAAGTCCAAACCCAATGGATGCAAACTGGAAAGGTCACAAATTTACACAAGAAGCCATAGAAAATGGTGAATTTACAGGTCGCACAAGAAATATACTTGATCAAGTTGATGATCCTGCAACATATGCTAAGAAATAATTGCTTACATCTATGCTAATAATACTCCATAATTATATTTGAAGGTTTGAATGGATTTCAAATGACAATGGCTAGAGAAATGATTGATCTTTCTCTTTATTTTGGTACATATCATTGGATGCGGGATAATTTACAATATAACTCATTGATAGCGGTACAGCAGGATTGACAAATTGGACGGCAAGTTATCCGTTAGATGTAATACGTTCTAGGCAAATAGCACAACGAATTACAATAAAAGAAGCGATTAAAATGGGAAATTTTTGGGGAGGATATCCTATAGCAGAAGGTAGATCTGTTATAGTAAATGCAATTAGTTTCACCGTTTTTGAAAAATTAAAAAATTATTTTGATGGATAAAATTTAAAACATTGATGAAACACCTGACATACCACCTGACAGACCACCTGATGAATCATTTAGAATATTTTCAGGATCGATTGCCATAGATAAAGCACCTAATGGATAGGAGACTGCTGCGTGCTGTATTGCTGCACCAGCAGCCTGTGGTCCGTCTTTTGCAAGTATTTCCATAAATTTATATCTTGCTAATTTTTTTTCTATAGCCATTAGTTCAGAAATTTTATCACTAAATTCTTCTGGATCAAAATCTTCTTGCATTTTTTCTAACTCCTTTTCTTTTTTTTCAATAAGTTTATCTATTCTATTTAGAGATTTTTCTTTTTTTTTATCTGACATACCTTCTATAATATCTCCTGTCAATCCCATGCTAGATAATCCTTGACCACTAATTTTTAAGAGCCCAAATACAAAGTATAATGCTATACAAAATAATGCAATATATCCTAAAGTATAAACTATATCTTTTGATTTCATCGTATATATATATATTATTTATTAAAAAATTAATTTGTATCTATTTTGATGATGTTAGATTTAACCCTTTTGGCATTTAAAATGACCATATTTTTTATCTTATAATAATGGTTAGTAAACATAAATCAAAAGATACCAAAAAAGGTAGTTTAACTAAATACATTTTTGTATAATATATGATTTAAATTAGTTGGAAAACGTTTAATTATAAAAATATGTGGTTGTTCTATTAATATTTGTTTAACATCATTAACTGTAGGAATAGATGAGGGTTTATTCCAAAATGTATGACAATATACTTGTTGATTTGTATTCATGTAATAATTAGCTAAACTTGGTAAAATTATTTCTTCAAAAACTACTTCTTCTTTAATTAAGTCTATTATTTTATTTACCCGTATAAATTCACATATTTTTCCCATTACATTTTTTGGATATAATCTTCCAGATACCTGACCAGATATTAATTTTATTTGATTATTTTGAAATACTTTTACAATATCTTTATTTTTTAAGAAGCCCGGCCACCAGTACCATCCTTTTAAATCATTTATATTTTGAATATTCTTATTTTGACATAATTGTATATTTTGTAATTCAAATTTAGGTGCTTGTCTAACTACACGATTAGAACTAGATAATGTCATAAAATTGCCAAAACATATTTTTTGAGAAATTAAATATTCAAAATTTTCAATAAATTGTTTCATTAATAGATGTGTAAACAAATTTTTATTGTAATGAATCGGATTTATTAGAATATTTTTTTTATATAAATCATCTTTTTGATTATAAAGATTGTCTGACAAGTGTATTATGATTAAATAATTATTTTCTACATTATATTTTTCTATATTTTTTAAAAAGTGATTTACAAAGTCAACACTTTGATGAAAAGTAATTGAATAAACTATATTATACATGTAATACTTATTTAGATATTATTTTAATTAAATTTTTATTATAATTTCTTTCATTATTTTCTTTTGTATATTTATCTAAATTTATAATTAATTCAATATCTTGCTCTACATTTGTATTCATAGATAATATTTCAATAATATAATTAGGATGCAAAGAAAGTACACTTGAAATCATGTAATATGGATGTGAATTAATATGGTAGTTTTGTTGATATTCTTTTTTTGATAGTATATGTTTATCAAAATAAATAATTATTGGAGTCAATTTTTTTATATACTCAGTTTTGTCTTTGTATATATATGACATAAGTTGTTCTGATTTTAAATTTCCTGCTCCTCTTCCTAATCCTCCAATACAACTATCAATCATAGTACAGCCATGATAAATTGCAGTTATAGTTTTACTTAAAGCATCTTCATTATTATTATGACAATGAAATCCAAAAGAAATATTTGATTTGTATTTACTAAATTCTAAATAAAATTTATGTAATTGAATTGGAACATTATAAGTATTAAATCCTCCGTAAGTATCAGCTAAATATAATGCCTTTATTTTTACATTATTAAATTCAGATGCTATTACTTCTATTTCATTATCATCAATAATATCTCCACAACCAAAATTCATACAAACTTCATATCCATAATCTATTAATTGTTGACAAAATGTTTTTGCTTTTATAATATCTAATTTATTATAATAACTTTTTTGAATTCCATTTTCTGTTGTAGATCTTGCTAATAATACTCTAACCATAGTAATATTTGACTTATCTTTATGAATAAAGTCATCTATAGATATAGTTCCAATCTTCGCCATAACAACTATTTTACAACCATTATATCTGCTAACAACATTATTAATATCCTCTTCTGTTGAATAACACCATTTACCTTTATTTTTTAATAATTTTTCATTACTTCTAAAACCAATTTCAAAATAATCGTATCCTGATTCTGTAACTGCTTTATAACAATCAATAACTTCTTCGTCTGTAAATTCCCAATTATTTAGATAACCACCATCTCTTATAGTACAATCAAGTAATGTTATTTTATCTGTTCTTTTTTCTAAAATCATTTTACATATATTTTCATTTAGTATGTTATTTTTATATAAAAGTTCTGCCGTGATAAAATCAGAGTTTTCATCTATATCTACTCCTGATATTTGGTCAATTTCAAATAAAAAGGGGGTTTTACCAACTATATTATTTAATTTAAAAACTGATTTTTTACTTATAATATTACAACCAAAATTTAAATAGTTGAAATTTGGCAAATCTTGTGAGGGCGGAGGATTATTCCTATCATAATTGACAGGTTTATTATTATACCAAATAAACTCTTTAATTTTGGTAGTAGCATTTAATGAATCATTAGTTAATTTTATTTTATCCCATTTTAAAAGTATTTCATCATATTGATGAGCGTCTATTAATGGTGTTGTCACTGGTACATGCATTAAAATATTAGTATCTATTGTACTAGCTAAATTACAAAAAAACTGTCCAGGATTATTATTTGTACAATATTGCTCATCTCTTTTGTGAATATCTACACCCATATCTTTTGCTATCCCAAGCATTATATCGCAATTAGATGAAACTAATATTTTATCTATACCTTTTACTTTTTTCAATGTTTCTATTTTTAATTTTAATAAAATAGTATCTCCAAAGTTTCTTATGTTTTTATTCTTGCATCGTGTGCTACCTTTTCTAACAGGTATTACTGCTGTAATTTTTCCATCATTATTTACTTTTATCTCATCATTTCTTTCCGACTCTGATATGTTATTTTTTATAATTAAATCTACAAACTCTCTAACTGCACCATCACCTCCTTTATTCTTACAAACATATTGAGATACTTTCTTTACTTCCTCAACAGCATCGTTGGGACAAGCGGAAAAACCCACCTTTTTTAATACCGGAATATCTGGTAAATCATCGCCTATATATGCCACATCTTGATATGAAAATCCATATTCATCTAACCATGTGTCCAGAATCTCCAGTTTTGGTTTATCACTACCTAGACTGACTTTGTCTAATCTATCAAAAATATGAGGAGCATTTTTTATTGATATAATTTTATCATTTGTTATAATTCCACATTTTATATTATATTTCTTTAATATTTTTAGAGAATATGCATCTTTTGCATTGTATGTTTTTTTTATGTTATTAGAATTATCAAAATAGAATTTGCTATTGGAAAATACACCGTCAAAATCAAAAATTATTAGTTTTATCATACTGTTATATTATATACATATAAAAAATAAATGAATCGGAGGGATAACTTGGTTTCGTAAATTAGACCACCCGTGACCACCCGTGGTAGGTCATTTAAATGCCAAACTGGTTAAAATGATGTATTAAATTATTAATTTGTATTCTATTATCGGGGTGTTATATTTAAGTTGATGTATCTATCTTAATGATATTAGATTTTTGGTATAATAAATATTGCACAACATTTCTTATTGCTGTTTTGGAGATTTTTCTTTGTGTCCCCTCTCCCGTTGTAAAACAAATACCATCCATGCATTTTTGATCGTTATTCAAAGCATCTAGCAATTGATAGAGAGATCCAAATTTATCAATAATAACCTTAGAAGTTTTCGCACTAATACCCGGGATTTGGCTTAAAATAATTTCACTTATGTTTTCAGGGGTAATATTATCTTTTTTTACTTTTTTAATAACACTTACATAATTTGTCTCTGTTTTTTTTGTATTATCATTTATCTCTCCATCAAGATAATATTGAACTTTTTTTGTGGATCTGTTTAACTTATCACAAACCCGTAATACATATTCTGCAGTTTCGGTTATATCATTTGTCTTGTGTACAGAAAAGCCCTTATAATAGTTAATGCTAAATATTGCACTATGTAATGTATTGGCTTGTACTTTGTATTTATTAGTCCATGTTGATAAATTACCTTCAATAAGATAAATTATATTATGGTTGTGGAGAGATAAATGAGATAATCGCAAAGATTGCTCAACATAACGTCCATCTTTTATAGAACTTGCAAGATCGTTAAGACTTTTTCTTTCTATAATAACCTTTTCTTTATCATCATCGTCGCAAATAATCAAATCACCAACATCTAACGATTCAACAGTCATAATAATATTATTAAGATTGAATTGGACAAGGTAAACCTTTAGTAATTTTATAAGTTTTTTTTCACGATAGTCTACTTTTAATTTCATATATTATTCTTACTATGTGAAATACTTAAATAAGTTATGTATAACTTATAGGATCTTAATGTTAAAGGATCTTATGTTTAAATGGTAAAAATATTTGTAGAACGTATATAGAAAGATATTAACATTATTTATTAAATGACTGAAAAATCTCTTATGCAGGACGGTGATATTTATAAAGAAGAAGAAGAATTAATTTTTAATCCGTATAATGAACGAAATAAAGAAATTACGGAAAGCGAGGTATGCGATATTTTAAAGAAATATGGCGTACCAGATAAGGTACATAATATTAATCTATACAAACGTTCATTTGTGCATAAGTCGTATTGTAAACGACCTAAATTGGAAAATGAAGAAAATGGAGTTATTATTGTGGATCAACCAACCAATTGCATGAGGTTGCGTACTAAATCAAATGAGCGTCTAGAATTCTTAGGGGATGGTGTTCTGGAGTTGATTACAAAATACTATTTATACAGACGCTTCCCAAAAGAGAATGAGGGATTTATGACGGAAAAGAAGATTGCTTTAGTTAAAAATGAATCTATTGGGAGGATGGCTTATGAAATGGGTCTCAATAAATGGTATGTTATTTCTGCGAATGCTGAAGAAAAAAAAACCCGTACGAATTTGAAAAAATTGGGTTGTTTATTTGAGAGTTTTTTGGGCGCTCTTTTTTTAGATTTCAATAAAATAGATATACATGATGATGATAAATGGTTTGACAATGTTTTTGTGACCGGTCCAGGATTTCAAATAGCACAAATTTTTGTGGAGAGTATTTTTGATAATCACGTAAATTGGACGGAATTGATTCAAAATGATGATAATTATAAAAATATATTACAAGTAATGTTACAAAAGGCCTTTCAAGTTACACCAATATATAGAGAAGTTTCCGGATGGGATGAAAATGAAGGATATCATATGGGAGTTTATTTGGGTATAAATGTAAAGGCTCATGAATTTGAACCATCAGATAGTAATATTTTAAAGATTGAAATATTTGCTAATAACAATAAACCTTTAGATAATGTTAAACAATTACTCGAAGATAATCCGGGTAAACAAATGGTTATATTATTATCACGTGATAAACATAAAATTAAAAAGAAGGCTGAACAATCCGCATGTAAAATGGCTATAGATAAGTTATCATAATATCCTAAAAATAGGTAATATTACCAAAAAAATATGTTATATTTTAATAAAATTTAAATATTAAAATATAAAGTTTTTTTAGCATTAAAATTTATAGATGTCTGAAAATTTATTTGCAAAATTAATGAAAAAAAAAAATCCAGTTAAAATGGCAAAAGTAGGAATTAAAATGCCCAAAAAAGGAGAAGTTCGTGTAGAAACAACAATTATGGATAAAACGAATGATGCTCCTGATATGAGCGAGTTTAGAGAAAGATTGAAAATGACTAAAAATAAAACATACAAAACAATGATAGATGAAAGTAAAACTCGACAAGATGGTGACACATCGAGTATGTTTATTCCTTCTCAAATAAAAAAAACAGAATTTCCCCAAAAATTATCTTTAATTGAAGAAAACACTGAAGAAAACACTGAAGAACCCATTGAAAACACATTAAAAGATGTAGAAGAAGAGGTAGATGAAATATCTAGACCAGATACAAAAATAGGTACAAAAATAGGTACAAAAATAGGTACAAAAGGAAAGACTGTTACCAAATTAACAAATAGAATGACAATGCCTACGGGAGAAACGAAAAAAGAAACAAAAGCAAAAAAAACAAAAGCAACAAAAACAAAAAAATTAAACAACCCCACCATAGAAACTGTAAATTTAGAAATGCCTGCTACTATGATACAAGTAGGAAATAAACCATTAGGAGATAGATTGGGAAAAAAAGATCCTAATATTTTCATCAAAGCCCCATCTTATTATATGAATAATCGTGAAATATTTATAAACTTTTTAAATTCAATGTTTAGACCCTATGCTGATAAATTAAAAAAGCAAACTCTAGATGATGTTAGTTGCGATAGACAATCGAAATCAACCAAGTTTAGTTTAATGATCCATCAACAAATTGTACGCGATTACATTAATATTTATAGCCCTTATAGAGGTTTACTATTATATCATGGGTTAGGAGCAGGAAAAACATGCGCATCTATAGGCATTGCCGAAGGACTAAAAAATACAAACCAAATTATTATTATGACTCCCGCATCTCTACGTATGAATTATGTCAGCGAACTAAAAAATTGCGGAGATTCTTTATATAAAATAAATCAATTCTGGGAATTTATAGAAACCAATGGAAATTTACATATTGAGAAAGCATTAAGTGAAATACTTAATTTGCCAGTTGAAGATGTACGGAAAAAGGGAGGTGCATGGATGGTAGATAAAAAACCACCGAATTTTGATACTTTGAGTGCTGGAGATCAAAAATCAATTGATAATCAAATAAATAAAATGATCCAAGAAAAATACAGATTTATTAATTATAATGGTATTCGCAATGATCACTTGGATAAACTTATTAAAGATTCCGAAGAAATGCATAAAACATCTAATCCATTTGATAATAAAGTCGTTATAGTTGACGAATCTCATAATTTTGTGAGTAGAATTGTAAATAAATTAACAAAAAAGAAAGAATCGCTCTCAATGAAATTATATGAGTTATTATTGGATGCTGAAAATTGTAGAATTGTATTTTTAACAGGAACGCCAATTATTAATTATCCTAATGAAATTGGAATACTTTTCAATATATTGCGAGGGTATATTAAAACATATTATATACCACTTCGTACTTCAAAATCTGGGGGGAAAATAAATCAAAAAAAGATAATGAGTATACTAAAAAAAAATAGGTTAGTAGATTATATTGAATATAAATCGACTAATAATATATTAGTGATTACGCGAAATCCATTTGGATTTATTAATAGAACAAGCAAAGATAAATATAAAGGAGTTTCTCAAAATAGTAAAGGTGAAAAGGGAGAAAGATATTTCTTAAGACAACTTTCTAAATTATTAAATGAAAATAATATTGAAATGTTAAATGAGGGTATTAAAATAGAAAAGCATAAAGCATTGCCAGATAAATTGGAAGATTTTAATTCGCTCTTTATAGATACAACAAAGGGAAAATTTGGCGTATTAAAAGAAGTAAATTTATTAAAAAGACGTATATTAGGTCTTACATCTTATTTTAGAAGTGCACAAGAGTCGCTTTTACCAAGATATAATGAAGACACAGATTTGCATGTTTTAAAAATTCCAATGAGCCATTTTCAACTGGGTGCGTATGAAGATGCTCGTAATGCTGAGAGAAAAGAAGAATCTCGAAATGCTAAAAAAAAGAAAAAAGCGGGAGATTCAGGTATTTATGGAGAAACTACCTCTACATACAGAATTTTTTCACCGAATGAATTGGTTGAAGATGATAATGGAGACAGTGTATTATTAACTCGTCCTATGCCAAAAGAAAACAAGAAAATAAAAGATTTAATAAATGATCCCTCAAAAGATAAATCAAAAGATAAATCAAAAGATCCCACAAATGATTTAACAAATGATCCCACAAAGGATGAAATGAATATTAAGGGGGTTGATGAAGATTTATTAGACGGTATAAATGTTAAAGATAGATTAGATAATATTGATGGGCGATATGATATAGATGAATCTCGGGAAATTGAGCAAAATATAAAAGAAAATACAAATAATAATTATCAAGATAGGATAAATAAAGCGATGGGTCTATTAAAAAAATTTTCACATAAGTTTTTTAATAAAGAAGGATTGGAAAAATATGGTCCGAAATTTTTGAAATTATTAGAAAATATTATTGATCCAGAGCATGCAGGGTTACATTTAATTTATTCACAATTTAGAACTGTTGAGGGTGTTGGTATTTTTTCAATGATATTGGAGGCTAATGGATTTGCTAGATTTAAAATTAAAAAGAATAGTGCGGGTTTATGGGATATTAATATGACAGAAGAAGATATTGGTAAACCGACATTTGCTTTATATACTGGTACGGAAGATGCAGATGAAAAAGAAATTATAAGAAATATTTTTAATGGTACTTGGGATTCTATACCTAGTTCTCTTGCAACTAAATTAAGAAAAATGGCTGCAAATAATAATATGGGAGAAATTGTAAAGGTACTTATGATAACAAGTAGTGGATCAGAAGGTATTACACTGAGAAATACCAGATATGTGCATATTGTTGAACCTTATTGGCACCCTGTCCGAACTGAGCAAGTAGTAGGAAGAGCCAGACGTATTTGTAGTCACCAGGCGCTTGATGAAAAATATAAAACGGTAGAGGTTTTTATGTATTTAATGACTTTTACTCAAAAACAACTTGACGGAGATCCCGATGGAGAAACACAAGAAGAAAAAAAGCCATCTGTGTCTATAGAATTAAAAACAAAAGATAAAAGTAAATTAGATGAAGAAGAGGCTATTCAAATGTATGGCTCTTCTACTATTACTACAGATGAGGCCCTTTATGAGATTTCAAATATAAAAAAAAATATTACTTCTGGTATTTTACGCGCCGTTAAAGAATCGTCAATGGATTGTGCTATTCATATAGGATCAAATGCCAAGGAAGGTATTGCATGTTATTCATTTGGGAATGCTCCCCCGTCTAATTTTTCGTATAAACCATCTTATAGTAATGAGGAAAAAGAGAAAATAACTAAAATTAATAGAAAAGTGATCAAATGGAAGGGTTATAAAATTAAATTAGAAGGTATTGACAGAATTGTTAAACCTTATAATAAATCAAACAAAAAGTTAGGAGAAATTTATGATTATGATAGTTATATGGCTGCAAAAAAAAATATAGAAATAAATCCAATCTTAATAGGTAGAACAGAAGTAAATCCAAAAGATCCTAGGAAAGCACGATTTTTAAAGGTCGGGGATCTTGAGTTTTAATCATCACTTGTAGAATCATCACTTGCAGACTTTGGCATAGATCTTTACTAATAGTAGGATCAAACTCACGAGCAAACTTAATATACCGCTGGAGTAGCAAAAAACTACATTACAATATGGGCGGCCGCAGGAGGAGCAGTGATAACATATTTATTCGTTAAAAATCCAAAAAATCTAAAACCAAAAAATCTAAAACCAAAAAATCTAAATCCTAAAATCTAAATCCAAAAATCTAAATCCAAAAATTAAAGGTGTAAAAGATAATTAATTAGAAATTAAAATAATCAATTATCTTGAATAATTATTAAACCTCTTGTTTTATGAGTTGAATTATCAATAGTAGACATTGTATCATATAATCCTTTTTCATTTATCCAAAACCAATTATATTTAAAATTGGCAACTTCAATAATTAAAAACCAATATTGATTTTGATACTTTACCGCTGTTGCTATTGGTACAAAATGCCCGCCTCGTGGTTTTAATATATACGGAAATTGATTTTTTTTCCAAAATATAGCATCTCTATTTTCGACAAATTCAAATGCTTCTTGTCTTCCTTTTTTACAAGAAATATTATCATTCGAATTTTTTTTCTTTTTCCATGCGCAACCATAATTTAATAACGCATATGTATTTTTTTTGTTAACATGTTTAAAAATTGTTTCTATAAAATTATTATTAAATCGTTCAGGTGGATAAATTACTTTTGAAGAAATATTTAATATGTCAAAAATATTCTTAACATCACTTAAAGTTAAGCCTTTGTACGTCCCTATGGCCTCTGTCTGAGATATAATATTATATAATGATCTCTGTGTTATAATTGGATACGGTAAAAACTTATTTTCCATTAAATATGGAAATTTTAATACTAATTTACCGTTTCTATTAATAATATTTAATAAAATTACTATTGCCGCACTCGCACAAAAAGTTTGACAGGATTGTTGATTAAAGAATTGAGAGAATAATAAGATTTTTTTAAACTGAAAAGTGTCTAATTGTTCAATTAATTTATTACTAAATTTATTATTTATATATTTAATATTTTTTGTATCTGACGATAAATGCTTTATAAACCATTTATTTTTATACTTATATTTAATAGATTTAATATCATTTCCAAATGTTTTAACTAATTTATTTTTGTTTTTTATTTTTGTCCATCTTTTTTTCCTACTCTTATTGGTTTTATTTTTTATTTTTTTATGATTTTTTAGTGTTTTTGTTTTAACCATTTGTATATATATATAATATTTTATAAAATAGTATTTGAAATTTTATTTTATAAAATAGTATGTGAAATTTTATTTTATAAAATAGTATGTGAAAATTCTGTCATATAAAAAATTGATAAATTTGATATAAAAGTAACTAATCACATTTTTTTTGACACAAATCACTATCACAACTGTCATCTGTCAGATAGTAATTCTAATATTAGTTTTTGCTGGGATAATAATTTATCTAATTTTTCGTTTATTTGAGTTAATAATTGGGGATTTACATCTTGTTTTTTCTTTAATTTATTAAATAAATTAAAAGTTTCAACTGGTTCCTCAAAACTAACAGATTTTCTTGGTCTATGTAAAGTGTTCATATCTGTATCACTGTTATCACTGTTATCGCTGTTATCACCAGGGGTATTATCTTTATTTATCCAATTTTCTGCTTTTTTTTTATTTTCATCTGAATATTTTTGTGTAATATTATTTAATTCATTTGCTCTGTCTGCTAGAGTCTGGTTCATTATATTTTCTAGATTTTCAGGAGGTAAATCATAATCTATATCATCTTTAAATTTTATTTCGTCAGGTTTTTTAAGAGTTATAGTATTCTCAAAATTTTCCTTGGCTATTTTAAAATTATCATTTAATTTATTATCCTTATCAAATAAATCAACTTCATTAATAACGGATATACTAGTAGTATTTTTTAACTGGTTCTCTAGTAGAAATTTATAAGTATTATTTAAGATAATCTTATTGATTTCAGATAAACTATTATATTGTGATTTATTTTTTTCAAACATATCGCATTCTTTATCAAGAAACGATTGTAAAGTAAAAATATCGATCAAAAACCCATTATCATCCACGACACTTGATAATAAATCAAAAAGTAATTCTTTATTTATATTTGAATTAACAGACATTAATATTTAATATATATTAAAATATTTAAATAAAAATATATTTAAATATTTTTTTCCCTTAAAAAGTCCTTTTTGATAACTTTTTACTAAAAAGTTCTTTCCTAAAAAGAACTTTTTACTAAAAAGTTCTTTCCTAAAAAGTTAATGGTTAAAATACATTTTTCTTAATTTTTTCATGTAATCGTCTTTAATGCGCTGTTTTGTAAATTTTCCAAAATTATCATTTTTTAACATATAAATAATAAAATATAAACTATACATACCACATTCGCTGTTACTAAATTGGTGTCTTCTTCTATTTTCATGTAATGTGAATTTTTTTAAATTTAAAGCATTGGCTTGTTTTTTAATTTTGTTAACAAATTTATTTATTTGTCCCGGTATTTTCTCTCCATAACTATCTAAATAATAAATCATACTCTTTTTGATATTAATAAAAAGACCAACCCAATGCGATCCTTCCTTATCGTGTTTGTCTAAATTAAAAATAACACCCACTTTCTTTTTCCCCTTATTAATATTATCTTTTAAACTAAATTTACACAATTCTTCCCATACGCATTCGCCATACGATAAATGTTTATCATAATCAATAGGTGACGGTCCTATGAATTCAAAACATTTGTATGATTTTTCATATTGTTTCATAACTTCCATGATCTCAATACTAGATAACCATTCGTCGGGTTTTGCTTTCCATTCTTCAGGTGCCTTAGGTGCGAACGTATTTGATTTTATATCTAATGAAATATTTTCATTAAAGCATTTATGTTTTAACCAACAACTTTCCTTTTTACATGTTTTTTGAAAAATAAAACGCAAATTTTCCCAAATCGTTTTCGGATTATTACTATTAATTTTTAAATCCGGGTGTTTTTTATTCCAAATAGATTTCATTTTGTGCAAACTAGTAGAACTATAACACGTATACCCCAATATGTCATCTTTCGTTTTAGGCGCGCACTTTTCTGTTTTATATTTTTTTACATGTTTCCCAGAATTTCGGAGACCAGATCTTTTTTTACGTTTTGTTTCTTTTTTACGCCTCGTTTGGTTTTTACGTTTGGTTTGGTTTTTACGTTTGGTTTGGTTTTTATAGGTATTTTTTCTTCGACTTTTGTATTTTTGTTTACGTCTTTTTGTTTTTCTGGACATATAATTTGTTTAGATTTTTCTTTTTCCAAACCTTTTATTCTAAACTTAGGATTTTTAATATCAATTACTCTTTTTTTTGGATAATTAATTTTTTTTTTGGTTTTTGTTCTTACAGTAATCGGGATATAATCTATAATTGTTTTAATTTGTTTTTTTGTTTCTCTAGTAATTATTTGATTTTGTTCACTTAAGTTGAAATCGTCATCTATTTTTGTTGTTTTTTTTTCTTTTAAATCAGCATATTCTTGTTGTAAAATATCTTGAGTATCAAGATATTTAAAATATTTTATTAATTCTTGTGCATAGTTAATAAATGAATTATTAACAGGATTATTTATGGTTTTTCCTCTTATTATGTCTTTTGTGGTACTAAAAATACGTTTTCTATAAAAACTCATATCTTCATTGAATTTTTTTAAATTTTCAGAAATCTGTTTTTTTTGATCATATTTACCTACGAAATGGTGATTAGTTAAATATAATAAATCTATGTTCTCTTTTTTATTCATTATTTGTATTATTATTTGTATTATTTATAGGTTCTTTTTTACGCGTTTCTTCTTCTAAAAAAGGTAAATCTTTTGTTTGGATTCTTGTATGATTATTAAATAATTTATATCCTAAATTACACCTGTTAGGATTAAATGGAGAGAAATTTTGTTTCTGAAAAAGAAGATTATTCTTTATTTGTTGTTTTTTTTCAGTTTGTGTTAAATATTGATTGTGAAATAAATCACTCTGTGTATCTGGAATATATTTACTTTGCGGTGCTTTTTGAAGTGGATGTATTGTGTTTCTTAAAGTAGTTTCAATATCGACATTTTTTGCAAAACCATTAAAGGGTGCTGATTGACCAGGATTAAACATCTTGTGTTGGTTATAAACTGGAAATTTTCCATGCTCTACAGATGAAGGCAGATGACAATCTAACATAGGAAATAATGTAGCATATGTATCTACAGGTCTTCCGAAATAACTTTGACCTATTTGGTGACTTGGTATATTTCTACTAGACATTCTATTGCTTAATTCCGTTGTTCTATCCATTTGACAGTAATGTACATCATGAAGATTTGTTCCCATATATATAGGATAACAAAAATAAGTTAAAAGAAATTTCCTAAAATAACCTATATATGTGCGGTATTTTTGCTTTATTTAATAATTTGAAATATAGCAATGAAGTTATTAAAATGCTATTTTTAGAAGGTAAAAATAGAGGCCCTGAAGATAGTCAATTTCTTTATTTATTTCAACATAATATGTATTTGGGGTTTCATCGATTGGCTATTAATGGTTATCACGATAAAAAAGCAAATCAACCATTTCAAATAAATAATATATTATTGATGTGTAATGGTGAAATATATAATCACAAAAAACTATATGAATTTTTGAATATCACTCCTAAAAGCGGGTCGGATTGCGAGGTTATTATATATTGTTACGAGAAATATGGCATGGAATATACATTAAAATTATTGGATGGTGTTTATGCTTTTGTATTAGTTGATTTAAATAAAAATAAAATATTTGTGGCTAGAGATTTGTTTGGTGTGCGTCCTTTATTTTTGAATACATTTAATCAAACAGACAACGGGGAAACAACAGTTGGATATGCTTTGGGGAGTGAATTAAAAAATATAGATGGGTTTCATGAATTAACAAATGACATAAAACAGGTTAAACCGGGTAGTTTGATAACATTTTCAATAAACGATCAACAAGTTGTGCTTGAATCTCAAAAACAAATCAATCAAATTCGGGATTTTTGTCATTTTACTAAAGAAAATGATAGTATATTAAAAAGTGTCTATATAAATCTAGAAAATGCAATTATAAAAAGAGTAGAAAATACAGATAGAGAGGTTGCATGTCTATTATCAGGAGGATTAGATAGTAGTTTAGTTGCAGCGTTGGTTAAAAAACATTACAAAGGTGATTTGCATACGTGGAGTATTGGTATGGAAGGGAGTGAGGATTTAAAATATGCGCAAATCGTTGCTGATCATATTGGTTCTATTCATCATTCGGTTGTTGTATCGGAGGAAGAATTTTTGGCTGCAATTCCTTATGTTATTCGGACAATTGAAAGTTATGATACAACTACTGTAAGAGCAAGTGTAGGAAATTGGTTAATTTGCAAGTATATTAAAGAAAACTCAAATGCAAAAGTTATATTTAATGGCGATGGTGCAGACGAAGTTATGGGTGGGTATATGTATTTTTATATGGCTCCGAATGCATTAGATTTTGATAAAGAGTGCATTAGATTACTCGAAGACATTTGTTATTTTGATGTATTGCGATCAGATAGAAGTATATCATCGCATGGGTTAGAAGCCAGGACACCATTTTTAGATAGAGAATTTGTATCAAATTATTTGTCTATCTCTCCAAATTTACGCCATCATAAACAAAATGGACAATGTGAGAAGTTTATTATGAGATCGGCTGTAGAAAAATATGGTAATTATTTGTTGCCAAAAGAGGTATTATGGAGAACGAAAGAAGCATTTAGCGATGGTGTAAGTAAAAAAACCAAATCATGGTTTGAAATTATACAGGATCATGTTAAAAATACGGAATATTGTCATATTAGCGAAAAAATTCAACAAAAAATAGTAACAGATATGAATCCTTATACATATAATAAACCAACTACATTAGAACAAATGTATTATAGAGATATTTTTTGCAAATATTATAAATCGCGAGTTGTCAAAAAATTGTTCCATATTTTTGGATGCCTAAATTTGTAAATGCTACAGATGCTTCTGCCCGAACACTTGATATATATAAAAAGATATCTGAATAATCTTTCTTTTTAGAATAAATACCAAAATAATATCAAAATAATATCAAAATAATATAATATCAAATAATATCAAATAATACCAAATAATATAATATCAAATAATATTATATTATGACAAAAACCAAACAAATAAGGTGTAAAACTTGTGTAGGAACAGGATTTATAAAATTAACACAAGATCAAATCGATAAAAAAAAACATTGCGAAACATGTATAAATAATGAGAGATGCTATCTTTGTCAAAATAAATTACGATTTGTACTATATGATTTTTGTGGTAAATGCCATGGAGATGGTTATAAAGTATAAAAATCTAATTAAAATATATAATGAATTTATTTGATTATATATTTGTGATATTAACATTTGCATGGTATATATTTTATGGATTAACATTTATAAATATTATACCTAATGCCCAGCAATATTTTTTAACTTTTGTATTTTATTATGAAGTATATGTATGTTTATTATTAATATTTTATTTCAATCCTTACATGAATATAAAATTAAATAATGTAAAAAAACAAATGGTGTTTAGTGCTTCATTAATGCTTTTATTTTCAATAGGTATTAATAAAATATTGGGTAATATTTCTGATCAATTTAATTTTATAAAAGATAAAGTGATTAATTAGCATATTTTCTGATTTGTATGGCTTTTAAACGTTGCAAACGATCCATAGATCCTACATTGGATTCAACATTTGCCTGTGATTTATACATAAATCCATTTTTGTATTTTTGTTTTCCTTGATCGGCTTTATTTTTTGAATTGGTTTCTAAATTGGGCGTTGTTGAAGTATCATTTTTTTCCATTTTAGATGTATTAAAAGTATGTTGTTTTCTATTTGCAGAATTTGGTTGACCAAATCCATCACTTACAAAAAAATTGTCTAACGTTGTATGTGTATCTGGATTAATTGTTTTTATTGCTTCCCACCTAGAAGTTGATTTATTATATACATTGTGAAAACGACTACGCAATGCTCGGGGAGGAGCATTTTTAGGTTGACTTATACCAACATTTTTTTTAAACATTACCATAGTATCTGTAAAACATGTAGTTCTACAGCATATACGTTTGTTTGTCCTACAATGACTATTCATTTATATATTAACAATATAAAATTATATGCTAAAAGATTCAAGAAGATATTTTTGTTGATATTTTCTATCAATATTAATATCAACATTTACCAATTGATTTTCTCTCCAACATTTCAATAAAAGATTTGTTGGGCTTTCTTCAAACTCAAAACAATTATTTATTCTATTTGTATTTAGAAATTGTATAACACGATCATGGACAAAATGTTGAGGTATTCGCATATAAATACGGGGTTTATAGGCTGTTATATTATGAATAATATTCAAGAAATATATAAAGAATGATATAATATACAGAAACTTCATCATATAGTAGTGTGTTTGTTCAACTTAAAATAGTTTTTAAATATTATTTTAATTAAGTAAATTTTTAAAATGATTTAATTCCACTGTTTATTACGTAATATTGGATTAATTTCTAGTTCAGGTATTTCATCCATATCTTTAAGAGATAAAAGATCTATAGGTTCACATGATTTTATGTCATTTAATTTTGATGCGGGTGCATGTAATCTACTAATCAAACACCCTTTTGCATTTTTAGAATATACATTATAGGTGTCTAATTTAATATGCAAACGACACGGTTGTAAATTATATTCATTTACATTGGATATTTCAAAAAAGATAAGTGATTTTTTGTTATTATCATCAATAGTAAAATTAATTTTATTTCTTATAAGTCTAGGTAAATCTTCTGTTACTGGTTCGGTTCTACTAGTTGTTTTATATCTACTTGTTAAAGAGTACCTTTTGGCATCTTTATGAAAATCTAACTCTTTTTCAGTATAAATAAATCCTTTTTCTTCAAGAACAGTAACTTCTTCCCCACGAAACCCCATATCAATCAATATATAATTTTCTCCCTTTTGGATAAATAATTTTTTAATATATTGATTAGTTTTCCAACGTGCAGGACCTGGTTCTGCTTTTCCATTAATAATAAGTTTTTCTCCATTAATGGTGTCTTCCAAAAGTCTAAATGAACCTAGATAATCAAATTCATAGTATTCTCCATCTAAAGTTTTGATATGTGGGTCACCTACAATACTTTGTGTAATAGCACTACTATTCTGTGAGCGCCATCCATAATTGTTCATATTAAATAATTTAAAATTATTAGGATCAATAGTAGGAATAATAGTTAAACTAAGTGTACCATTTTCTAATGCGGAATCACCGTTACTATTACCTGTTGTAATACCAACACCTCCTATAAGACTATTATCATTATAATCAATAAAGTAAGAAGGTATGTCTGAAATACTTCCAGTTTTAAAATAAATATTACCACTTGACTCTGTTAATGTTGTGCTATCATTTTTTCCAATAAAATGAACATTGTTCCAACCCACTCCATTATTATATTGTAATGTAAATATAGTTGCTAAAATACCATGTAATGTATTGTGCTTATATTGATCGGGTATATAAACTGGAGAAGTTGACAGAGCAGTACCATCTGAATTTTCCCATGTACCAACAGCAGTTATTTGTGTACCTATGTCACTTACAGTAGTATTATGACCTAAATATACAGAATCTGCATTACTAATACTAGTTTCAGGTAATCTAATATAAATATCACCAACCGACTCAGCCACTTTTGTAGTTGTATATTCATCTTCATCTTCATCATAAATAGTACTACCGTAAAAACTCTTTGTATCTATTTTAACACGATAATTATTTGCTTCGCCGGGTGATATAGTTAATCCACTTCTATTTACAATTTGTATTAAAAATTTTAATCCGTATTTAGAAGTTGTTGAAGTAACAAAAGACATGTTTCCTGTCGCGGTGGCAGCGGTTGTTACACTTGTAACTTCGTTAAAACTTGATAAACTTGCAGTTGTAGTAACATTTTTAAAATAAGAACCACTATTGTTTAAAATACTTACACTATCGATATACATGGCATCACCCAATGGCGTTGTAAAAAAAGATGTTGAGTAATTAAGGTCATTAAATGACCTATAATTATTAGGAGACGTGTTGGTTGCTGTATTAGATCCGCCTATATCTAGGTTATAAACCCCTTGATTAATAGCATTATTACCATTACTATTTCCAGTTGTAAGCCCGGCACTATGTTCGCTATCAATTAAAAATGATGGTACTTGAGAATCCCCATTTGTCTTGAAATATTTTCTAGTTATGCTAGTTACAGGATCTGTGGCACTAACTAGTGTTGAGTTGGAATTTCTCCCAATGAATTGTTTACTGATCCATATTGTAGCAGTACCATCGTCGTAACTAGTTGTGGTGGCGGTAGCAGTAAACGTGGTACCAGTCGTGTTGGCCGCAGCCCCCACGGTAGTCCAGTCTCCACTTCCTACTGCGAGAATTGTGTAACTCTTGCCAATCACTAATGCATCTGAATTAACTGTGGTTAAGTATTGTAATATAAAATCAGTTGACAATATACCAAATGTTGTATTATGTTGATATTGGTCGGGAATATAAACAGGGGAACTTGCCGATGACCAGGTACCAAGAGTTGTAATAGCAGGATCATTACCTCCTTCATTTATAGCAAGATTATGTCCTATATAAAGTGAACCCGATGTAGATAAGGAACTGGTCTCTGCAAGTTGAATGTTAATATCTCCTATTTGTTCTGTATAATAAGTTGTTACATTATCTACTGTCAAACTATAAATACTTCTTGTACATACTTCAACTCGATACTTGTTTAAATCATCAGTAGGAATACTAGAACCCTTTCTATTGATCAACTGTATTGTAAATTTAAGACCATATGCTGCTGTGGTAGATGTTATATTTGACATTGTACCAGATTCTTCAGATATAGTTGTTACATCAGTAACTTTTGATAAACTACTTATTGATGCAGTTGTGACAGCGGATTTGTAGTATTCACCATCATTATTAACTATTATAATCTTTTCTACATATAAATCTGTCATTATAATATCTATAACTATTTATTTTTTTACAAAAAATTTAAAGCAATAATCATAACAAAAATTTTATATAATGTTAAATATAAATGTTAAATATAATAGTTTAAATGTTAAATAAACTATTATATAATGTCTCACATAGAAGAGGAGGAAAATGTCATAGAAGAACATTTACAGTTTCTTATTAACTATAAAGATATGTTAGAGCAAAGTATTTCAACGATGAAAAATAAAATAGAAAATAATACAGGAGAGTTGGAAAAAATAAAGGAATATTTATCAGAAAATTGTGAACATAACATAGAAATAGATTATATTGATACTATGCGAAATGGAGAGACAATGAGCCAAATGATAAAATATTGTAAAAAATGTGAATTATCGTTTTAATGTACAGAATGAAAACAATTCCGCGATCCGTTGTTTTTTTTCTTATTACAATGCTTACATATATCATTATCATCGTATAAGTGGATTCTACATGGTGTCCTTCTAGAAAATCCACCATAACTAGGTATAAATTTATCTTTACATTTTACACACAATTTTTTTTTTTGTATTAATTGGGGTTTACGTGATGTATTATTAATAAAACATAGATTTCCCATTTTATAATATATTAAATATAATTACTTAATTTTAAATTATTATATTCAATTTATCTTTTGGTTATCTTTTGGTTATCTTTTGGTTATCTTTTGGATAACCATTGAATAACATTTGATGGAACCTTACTGTCTAATTCTTGCATTTTATTAAAATGTGAAGTAAAGAAAAGACTAATAAAATCTTCTTCTTTTGTTTCATGAAGTGATCCATTAAGTGATCCATGAAGTGGTTGAGAAATTTGTGTATCAATCTCAGATATAGATGGTTGTATATTTTCTAATGCTAAAACAGGTGCTGGTTGAGTAACTATAATCGGTTGATTTAAATCTACCATTGGCAGAGGTACGTCAGATACTGGTTGTTGATTTTGTTCTTTTGCTATGGCCTCTTTAGCCATATCAGTCCCTGCACAACATTTACATTTAGGATCTGTAACACCTTCAGCCTGGCAATATTTACATACCATTTTTTTTGCGGGTCTTTTGCAACTAGATGGTAGTTCATTTTCATTACGTTTAGATATTGATTTATTCTCAATATCTGCGGGTGAGTTATAAAATTCTTCTTGTGTTTTTATAGAGTTATTATGACAAACTTGATCACCATTAACACCATATCCATTATAACCAACTTTATTACCATCTTTAACAACTCCCAATCTGCCACATTTACATTTCTCTCCGATACATGTTGAACATTTGGTATTTTCACATTTTGTTACATTATTATAATTTTTTTGTTCACCCTGTGATTGTACACCCTGTGATTGTACATATTCTGATGTGGTAGGATCTTGATAAAATCCTGTAAATTTATCATTTCGCCATGTTTTATCATTTTTATCCCATTTTCTATTGGTATTGGTATCATCTCCGTAACACGTTTTATTATATTGTGATATCATATCATTAGCATATTCTTTACAGCCAGGATTTTTGTCTTCATGAAATTTTATAGTCTTTTTTCTAGCAAGTGATCGTGTTTTGGGACAATCAATACTACCATCATCATTTACATGATTAACGGATTCGCATTTTTCACCATTTTCTAATGCTTTAAATTGTGCCAAATTTCTTATTTCTCCCGGTGAAAGAGTATCTTCTGGGGTGGATTGGTTTAATCTAGATCTATTTAATCGTTCTCCCTCTCTCCTCTGTTTTTTCTTATGTGTGGATGATTTTGATGAATTGCCACCACCACCTCTCTGTTTTCTAGTTCTTTTTTTTCGGCTGTTTTTCAATCTTTTTTTTCGGCTGTTTTTCAATCTTTTTTTTGTATATTTGTGTCTTAACATTTTCGTATATAATATCTAGATATTTTAACTAAATATTATACTCTTAAATTATACTCTTAAAATTCGGTTGGCATTGTTCGATTTCCACCACGAGAATTTAAATAGTCAGATTGTTCTTTTGTAATGCAAGCACATCCGCCTCCACCACTAACATTAGAGAAACTGCAACATTTTCCATCAAATTCATTGTTAGCGTACATAAATAATTGCCCTTCTGGTAAAGGAACAGATGGGTTTAAACTTCCACCCGAAACTTCTCTCATATCACTACGTTTTTCATATTTATCATTATGAACATTTTTATTCATAGCATAATCTAATGTAGATCCTATTGTATCCATACCCTCGTCTGTTACACATCCACATAATAAATGGCTACCTAATAACATACCAATTGCAACACATATAACAATACATTCAACACGTAACTTCATTCCGAATACTTTAATAAACATTATATACATTATTAATATATAAAAATTAAAAAAGCATTGACAATTCATCTTTTAAATCTATAATATCCTCGATACCGCTATTATAATCTTTCATTAAAATATTATTTATTCTAAAGGTTCCGGTATCAGTAATTAAATGATATAAATATTTCATTTTAAGTTGTTTACCTTTTAATCCCAAGGTTGTTACATTTCCTAAATATTGATGTCTCATAAATAAATTTGGCCCTCCGATTATATCATTGTTACCCACTTTATATTTTTTAATATTGTCTAAATCGCTTGCATCAATCTCTACAGTGGCAATAACACTATTTCCATTGGATAATTTATCACCGGGATTAATGTTTTTGATTTCTTTATTACCACAAGCAGTTTCTATAATAGTGTTACCTGATAATCCGCATTCCATATATTTATGGATAGATTCAAAATTACTATTCATGGGGATATAATTTCTTAATTTGAGTTTCATCATATCAGTGGGTGTTAATTCATCCCAATCCATAAATATCATATTATTAATGTGGATTCGTTTTGTATTCGTGTTTAAGCAGTATATAACAGGTTCTTTATAATTATTAATTAATTCAGCATCTGGATGTTCACAAATACTAATCCATCCTAAATTTTTATGGAATATTTTATGGGAACCTGATACAATAATACTATTTATCGTGTACATATTTTGCGTAGACGCGTCTATTTTAAAAATAGCATCTATTTTGGATCCGTCTTTTAATATCTCTCCCACCCTTAGATTTGATATTTTTGAAAGCCCTTTTTTTGTTTGAATTTGTGTAGATTTATCAAAACACCCGGGTTTTCCGGGTACACTTTTACTGGGATGAACATTTAATATTTCTTCCATGGCCACGATTATTAAAATAACAGGTACAGAAGCCAGTATAAAAAATGCAGTACCGGCTGCAGCAGCGGGCCATGTAAAAGGTAATATCCATAATAGAATGATGACTGCTGCTACAACAATTAGAACTAATATACATATTTGTAAGAATGCTCCTACAAAAGATTTTAATGTTAAATATGCACCATAAACAGTCATTAAACTTGCAACCATAGTTCCATTAATTTTGTTTAATAAATCTTTCATTTTAATAACCATTTGTTGTAAGGGTATCATAATATTGAGAATTCTTGCAATTATATATTCAAATATTTTTTTGAGTTTATCACGTAAAACTAATAAAAATAATCGAACTTTATTAACTGTGTCCATAAGAATAGCAAAAAATTGCGTTAAAAGATCACTCATGTAGTATAGTGGTTGTGTAAAGTATTCGACAATTTTTGATAACACATTAGTTGTACATTGTATAAAATTTTCATTTGTGTAATCTAATTTGGAAGTTCCAGGGGGGGCGTTAATAATTCCAGCAAAAGGCATTATATTTGGTTTACATCTTTGATTTACCCAATCTTGTTGGATAGGTATAATATTACCTTGAATAAAATAATATGAAAATATAATAAAAAATGTAAATAATAATAATGCTGTTACAACGGCTGATCCTCCATATTTGTCTAAATATGTTGTTTTTTTGTATATCGTATGAAAATAATCGCCAAATGTGTCATAAATATTATTCATATATATATGACATATAAATTAATAGGTAATTAATCTTCCCAGTCCCAGAATATATGCTCTCCTATTTTAATTTGATGATCTGAAGTGATTAAACATATGTATTCATTATCAAATTTATTTGTTTTTTCTGCCCTAGAATAGTTCATAACTTTAACATAATTTCTAAGAAATTTGGCACTATATGTATCATTGTTATATTTATAAGGTAAAACATGATGTTCACCAGTAACATATATATGTTCTTGTAATTCATCAGACCATAATCTATAATAAGGGTTTCGCGCGTTTCCTTTTAATTGTAATAATCCCAATACTTCACTTTCATTTTCTAAAACATCTCCTAATTTCACATTTTTCATTAATACTGTCCTGCCTCCTATAAGTTTTACTGGTGTTTCAGGAGAGAAACATAATGTTCTTAATGTTTCACCAATCGGTCCATTTTCTATACTTTGCCCTGTTAATACAGCACCTTGAATCATATACATAAAAGTCATAATAATACCCATTAATTTCATAACTAAATCTTTGGTTTTGATAATAAGTTTTTGAAATTGAATAATAATATTAACAAGCATGCCGTATGTATCACCTATTACATTTGTTACTTGATTTCTTAAATAATCTAAAAATTTTCTAATAAATTGTATATTTTCAAGCAATGCACCGCCTAATTCTGTTATCATGCCTAAAACATATTGAATAGGACTAAGGAAGAATCCCATTAAATCTTTTTGAATATTACCAACACAATATGTGAAGTTTTCAAGGGGATCTGATCCAAAATAACTTGCAAATGGCATAGCAATGGGTTGACATCTATACATGGGCCAATCCTTTTTAATTTCTTGTAATTTAACAGTCATAGCGGATGATGAATATAAAAATCCAAAAATAATAATAATTATAAGAGTTAATATAATATCTCCAAACTTCATAATAAAATATAGTGTTATTTTTATTTTCAATAATTTGATTTAAAATAAAAATAAATTAACCGATTGTAACAAAATCGGCAACACCCCATTCTTTTGCTTCTTTTTTATGCTCTCTTTTATGCTCTCTTCTTTTTATGTTTTCAATCATAGCATCTGAAATGACTCTTTGTGATGATGGTATTTTTTTATTTTTACTATGTAAACTAACATCTGCTGATGTTAGTTTTTTATCACCACCTTTTCTTCTACGTCTTCGTGTTTTTTTTCTATTGCGTGTGCGTCTTGTTTTTCTGCGTTTTCTTGTTTTTCGTGATCTTTTGTTTAATTTTCTTTTTCTTGTTTTTCGTGATCTTTTGTTTAATTTTCTTTTTCGTGACTTTTTTCTTGTTCGACGTCTTCCGCCATTTTTAATTTTACCAATTGTAGTAGAAGGAGAGAGTTTCAAATTGGAAACTTCATCACTTAAGGAAGATACCCCACCATCGTCAGAGCCAACACTAGCATTTGGACGACAAGAAATAATTATAACATTAAAGATTTTATTTTTATCTTCAGCCATTTTTGCTAATCCTAATAAATTTTTGGGAGGAGAAAGTCTTTTTATTTCATTTTCTTCCATTATTAGTGATGGTATTTTTTTACCAGGTGTTTCAAGATCATGTTTTTTTATTTTTTCTTTTTGTTTTGTCGGAAGATCAATGTCAAATATACCTGAAACTCTATGATTATCAAGACAAAAAAACCATTCATAAATAGAAGGTCCAAGAGATACAGTCATTGATTCGTTTGGTCGTTTCCCTTCAAATGCTAAAAATGGTGAAAGTTCTCTCCTCATTGTTGCACCATCAGTTATATTAAACATATTTCTAAATTTATATGGATATTTTTCAGCAAAATTCCACAGTGCTTTCCAACCTGTTTTGTCATTTCTACACAGTTCACCTGGAGATGTGACTTTTATAATGTTTAACCATTTATCTAAAAATTGTCTTTCTCTTTTTTTATATTCATATTGAGTGTTACTTCTATGAGGATTATTATGCGTACCATGAAATCTAGCAATAAAGTATTTTTGTTCAAGTTCTTCATACATTGTACTATCTCCTTCATCGTCAACCGTTGTAGATAATGATGCCATATATATATATATAGAATAGATTAAAATAATATATTTGTGATTATTTTAATCTTCTAAATTGCTAATTATTTAATTTCTTCTGTGAGATTTTCTTCTTGTTTTTCTGCGTTTTCTTGTTTTTCGGCGTTTTCTTGTTTTTCGTGATCTTTTGTTTAATTTTCTTTTTCTTCGTGATCTTTTGTTTAAAAAGTTCTTTCTACATTTGCATTTTTTTAAACATTTACCTTTCTTTTTACAAGGACATTTTTTTGTGCATTTACAACATTTTCTTTTGCGGCGTCGAGTTTTTCTTCTTCCTCCTGTGTAATCACTGTTGGCAGAACTACCTGTTTCTATATCACCGTCATATTCGCCATCTGCTGCTACTTTTAAAATGTTACCAATCCCTCCAGAAATAGATGTATTACCGCTATCACCTGCCTGATCAAATTGAGGAACAGTTACGCCACCACCTCCAACTTGTTTATTCATTTCACTCATTTCATCATTATTTGCTTTTTGTGCTTGTATAGAACCTTTAATCGCACTACCCGCAGATGTTTCACTGATTTCAGGTTGGGGAAATTTTATAGGAACTTCACCACCTCTTTGTTTTCTTGTTCTTCTATATTTCATTATATATATACGCAATAAATAAATATAATAAAAAATAAAAAATAAATAGTATACTAAAAAATAAATATAAAAAATAAATAAGGTAATTAATATATGGATTTTAAAATAGATGAAAAAACTCGTCTAAATTTTGATAAAATGATGAAAGAAGAGGGTGTTGAAGACAATACGACTAAAATAAGAAATCTGAAACATAGTGAAAAGATACGCGAACAAGTAACATCTATGATGAATATTAGAAATAAGTATTCAAGATTAGACAAAAACATGATGAATAAAATGATTGATTCTAAATGTGGTTGGTTATTTCAAAATTACTCAAATTTATTTCTGAAGTTAAAAAAAAAACAATTAAACTTACAAATATTAGATAAATTTTTAAATACTTTATCCCAAATAGAAGACGGTAACTTAGATCAACATGAAGGTTCTGTTAAGGTTGGTCAATTATTAAAAGAATTATATATTGATAGTGCGATAAAGTCTCAGAAGGAAATGGAAGAAAAAGATAAGAAGAGGAAAAAAAAATCATTTAGTAGACCTGTCCGCAAATTAACATGGAAAGACTATAAAAAATCTATATTATCAGATATGTAAAATTGATTTTTAAAACATTAAATTATTAATTTTACATATTTATGAAATTAATAATTGTAGAATCTCCCGCTAAATGTGGTAAAATAGAAGGTTTTTTAGGAAGTGGTTATAAGTGTCTTGCTAGTTTTGGGCATATACGTGAAATAGCAAATGGTTTAAAAAGTATAGATGTTAAAAATAATTATCATGTTACATTTAAACCAACACTATCTAAAAGTCAAAATATTAGTAATCTACGGAAATGGATAAATAAAGCAGATGAAGTTATTTTGGCTACAGATGATGACAGGGAAGGAGAGGCAATTGCATGGCATATATGTAAATTGTTTAAATTACCAGTTGAAACCACAAAAAGGATTATATTTCATGAAATTACAAAAACCGCTCTACAAAATGCTGTGAAAAATCCAATTATTGTTAATATGAATACTGTAAATGCTCAATTGGCACGACAAGTATTAGATTTAATGGTAGGATATAAAATTAGTCCAGTCTTGTGGAAACATATATCTAGAGGATCAAAATTAAGTGCAGGCAGATGTCAAATTCCTGCACTTAGACTGGTATATGATCAGCAAAAACTGATTAATGAACATCCGGGTAAAAAAGTATACAATACTGTCGGTAATTTTACAGACAAAAAAATAGATTTCACATTAAATAAAAATTATAATACAGAAGATGATGTAGTGGGTTTTCTTGAAGAATCCGCTGAGTTTGTTTGTAAATATAGTGTTACATCTCCTCGGAGGGTAACAAAAAGTCCCCCCGAGCCTTTTACAACTTCTACTATTCAACAAAAAGCATCGAATCATTTTAGTTATTCACCAAAACAAACAATGAGACTAGCACAAACACTATATGAAGGAGGTTATATTACATATATGAGAACCGATAGTAAAACATATTGCAAGGAATTTGTTGAAAAAAGCAAAAAGTTTATTAAGAATAAATATGGTGATGATTTTGTAGGCAAATATTGTGATAATTTGATTACAAATAATAAAAAAGATGAAAAAGATGAAAAAAATGAAAAAGATGAAAAATTAAATAAATCTACCAAGAAATCTACCAAGAAATCTACCAAGAAGTCCACCAAGAAATCTACTAAGAAATCTGCTAAGAAGACAACAAAGAAGCAAAACGATATGGCACAGGAAGCACATGAGGCTATACGTCCTACGAAAATAGAAAAAATTCAAATACAAGAAGGAGGTAAAATAGGTTCACAGGAGATTAGACTTTATAATCTTATTTGGAAAAATACAGTTGAAAGCATGATGGATGAAGCCATATATGAATCTATTACTGCTGAAATAAGTGCTCCTGATAATAATAAGTATCGATATATGATTGAAAGGGTTATTTTCAAGGGGTGGAAAATTCTGGAAAAGGATGAAGATGATTTAGAACTATTTAACTATCTTCAAAATTTAAAGAAAGATACTGTTTTGGACTATCATAAAATTACAAGTAAGGTTACGTTGAAAGATTTAAAAAAAAATTATACAGAAGCCAAGTTGGTTCAAATGTTGGAAAAATGTGGTATTGGCAGACCATCAACATATTCAAATCTAATTTCTAAAATTCAAGAAAGGGGCTATGTAAATAAACAAAATGTGGATGGGAAAAAAATACATTGTGTTGATTTTGAACTTATAGGTGAAGAACTAACAGAGGTTGATAATATGAGAGTGTTCGGAAATGAAAAAAATAAGTTAGTAATTCAGGAAACAGGACAAATTGTGATGGAATTCTTAATGAAACATTTTGAAGATTTATTTAATTATGATTACACAAAAACAATGGAAGACGGTTTAGATAAAATTAAGATGGGAAATAAAGTATGGCATGATTTATGTAGGGATTGTGATACTCAAATTACAGAATGTAAATCAAATATAGAGGGGGGATCGAAAGAAGAATATAAGATAGATGAAACACATACGTATATGATAGGGAAATATGGACCGGTTATTAGACAACATATATCGGATGATAAAGTAGTATTTAAATCTGTTAAAAAAGATTTGGATGTTGATAGATTAAAACGAGGTCAATATACTCTTGAAGAGATCGTAGAAGAAAATAAGTATACGAAAAACGTCTTAGGAAATTATAAGGATGAAGAAGTATTTCTTAAAAGTGGGAAATATGGTTTGTACACGACATATAATGGTAAAAATATTTCACTTCAATCATTACAGAAAGATGAAGGTGAAATTACACTTGAAGATGTAATACAGGTTATAAAAGACGGTAATGCTTCACATAATAAATCTATCATCAAAGAAATAGATAATGAACTTTCTATTAGAAAGGGTAAATTTGGACCTTATGTGTTTTATAAAACAGATAAAATGAAGAAACCTAAGTTTGTAGGTTTGGGTAAACAAAATATTGATGAATTTATGAACCAATTTACAACTCCTGCTGATATAAAAACATGGGCACTTAATCAGAAACCAAAATCATTTAAAAAAACAAAATCATAATTGTCTTATACAAAAGTCTTATACAAAAGTCTTATACAAAAGTCTAGTTAGACAATTGTTTAAGTCGGTTAATTTCGTTATTACGGAGTGCTGGTAATAATTCATTTTGCCATCGTTCGGCAGGAATAATATAAGCAAATTTATTAAAATCTTTT
>Ga0209709_10000666_pt1 | contig 32414 bp, 27 predicted proteins | sample ArcticOcean_MG_C_2_FD_187435 | JGI IMG/M metagenome (GOLD analysis project Ga0209709, IMG submission 187435) | Marine microbial communities from western Arctic Ocean - ArcticOcean_MG_CB4_136 (SPAdes) (version 2) | ecosystem: Environmental > Aquatic > Marine > Oceanic | place: Arctic Ocean... | reverse complement strand
AGCCATCTGGAATAGCTGGCGTAATTATGTATAAGGCATCACAAAATAGTACATCATCAAGAACTCAGAAGGAAGTATGCCAAGTTTCAGGAATTAGCGAAGTTACTTTGAGGGGTTTGCTAAAAATCCTAAATCGAATGACTGGAAATAATTAGTATCTATATGTTTCTTTCTTAAATGGTCCATTTACATCGACATTGATGTAATCTGCTTGTTCAGTAGAAAGTTTAGTTAATTTGCAACCTAATTTTTCCAAGTGTAATCTTGCTACTTCTTCATCTAAATATTTTGGTAAAATATAAACTTGATTTTCATAAATTCCTCTGTTCTCCCATAGATCAATTTGCGCTAAAGTTTGATTAGAAAAACTGTTAGACATAACAAAACTCGGGTGCCCGGTTGCACAACTGAGGTTAACTAGCCGCCCTGATGCGAGTAAATAGATACTATTACCGTCAGGAAAAGTATATTTATCAACTTGAGGTTTAATATTTAACTTTGTTATATTTGAAAAATTGACTAAGGCATCGACTTGTATTTCATTATCAAAATGGCCAATATTACAAACAATGGCTTGATCTTTCATTTTAGACATATGGTCAACTGTTATAATATCTCTATTCCCAGTTGCAGACACATAAATATCAGCTAAACCCAAAGTATCTTCCATAGTAAGTACATTAAATCCTTCCATTGCTGCCTGTAGTGCACAAATTGGATCTACCTCGGTAACTATGACTCTAGCTCCTTGTGATTTTAGAGCCTGGGCAGAGCCTTTTCCTACGTCACCATATCCGCAAACTACTGCAGTTTTACCAGCTATCATAACATCGGTGGCTCTTTTCAGAGAATCTACCAATGATTCTCGGCAACCATATAAATTATCAAACTTGGATTTTGTCACAGAATCATTAACATTAATTGCAGGGAATAATAAAATCCCCGCATCAACCATCTGATGGAGACGTAAAACTCCAGTAGTAGTTTCTTCAGAAACTCCCTTACAATTTTGTACAATTTCAGTCCAAAATACTTTATTCTCTGAATATACTTTCTTTAGTAAATTTTTGATACACTGTTCTTCATTATTTGAAGAATGTATGTTTACCCAGTTACTTCCATTTTCTAACTCAAATCCTTTATGAATTAGTAATGTTGCATCTCCTCCGTCGTCAACAATTAATTCCGGACCTTGTCCATTTGGATGTTGAATAGCCTTTAAAGTGCATTCCCAATATTCCTCAAGTGTTTCTCCTTTCCAAGCAAAAACTGAAATTCCAGATTTAGCTATAGCGGCGGCGGCATGATCTTGTGTCGAGTAAATATTACAACTTGCCCACCTTACTAACGCGCCCAAATGTACTAAAGTTTCTATCAATACTGCAGTTTGAATTGTCATGTGCAGCGAACCTGTTATTCTTACTCCTGCAAGTGGTTTTTGTACCGAATGTTTAGCACGTATAGATAATAAACCAGGCATTTCATGCTCGGCTATATTAATTTCTTTCCTTCCGAAATCAGCAAGTGAGATATCAGCGATAAGATAATCTTTAATGTTCAGTATTTTTTCTTCTGAATAAGGCATGTTTAGTGGGAACGCAATGGCATACTTCATATTATGGATATATAAATTACAATATATATTTAAAAACAAAATAGTAGATTTGAAGTATAACTTTCTTTTGGAAAGGGCGTGACATACCTTTTCACATCTGAATCAGTAACTTCCGGGCATCCTGATAAATTATGTGATTTTATTTCAGATTCAATCCTCGATGCATGTATCGAACTCGACCCTAATGCTAGAGTTGCGGTTGAAGTTTTTGTAAAGGGCCTAAGAGGACAAAATAATGAAAAAATAAAAAGCTATATCATTATAGGTGGAGAGATTACAATGAATTCGGAATTCAATGTTGATTATGAAAAAATTGCAAGAAATTGTGCAATTGAGGTTGGATATTCAGATTTAGAAATTGGCATGGATGCAAGCGATATAGAGAGTTGTGAGGTCCTTATCCTAATAAGTAGGCAATCAGAAGAAATAAGTCAAGGAGTATCTGAAGGCCTAGGGATAGATATGTCTCAAGGAGCAGGAGATCAAGGTATAATCTTTGGATATGCAACAAATGAATCCGAAGAAATCGAAACGACGACCGGATCATACATGCCTTTACCGATAATTTTAGCTCATAAATTGACTTTAGAGATTACTAAACAAAGATTGAATGGAGATTTAGAATGGGCAAGGCCAGATGGAAAAAGTCAAGTTACAATCGAGTATGACGAAAATGGAAAACCTCTAAAAGTCGATACAATAGTCATTGCAATTCAACATGATGATATGATAGGAAGTCGGTTCAAAGATAAGTTTTCAGAGCATAAATTCATAGTAAACGAAGTTAAAGAAAAAATAATTAAGAAAATAGTACCTAAAGAATTAGTCAATGAAGATATGAAATTAATTGTTAATGGTACTGGAAGATTTTGTACAGGAGGGCCATATGCAGATGCAGGATTAACAGGAAGGAAAATAATTGTTGACACATATGGGGGATCAGGTAGGCACGGAGGAGGTGCATTTAGTGGAAAGGACCCTAGTAAAGTAGATCGATCTGCAGCATATTATGCAAGATGGGTAACAAAACACATAGTAGCATCAGGATTAGCAGATAAATGCGAAATACAAATAGCATATTCAATTGGAGTTGCTAAACCAATCAGCATAAACCTTAATGTAGACACATTTGGAACATCAGATTTAAACAACGAAGCTATTAAAAACATAGTTTTAAATAAATTTGATTTCAAACCTGCTTCAATTATTTCACAATTAAAGCTTCGCAATTCAATTTATTCTAAAACAACCTCAGGAGGTCATTTTGGAAGAGAAGGTAAAGAAAAATATTTTTCATGGGAAATATTGGATCAAGAATTATTGAATTCATTGGTTGATTTAGCCCCTAAATAAATACTAATTGGTATACTATTCTTTTATTTTTGATGAAATCCATGTCAATAATTCTTCACCGATATCTTCCCTCCTTAGGGAGTGATCAATTTGAGATTTTAACCACGTTATAGGATCACCGCTATCGTACAATTGAAAATCATCAAGTTTGACTGCACCTAAACCCGTTTCATTAATTATGTATTTGAATACCTCGATAGATTGCATTTCCCCGTGTTCCTCAACTGGGAACAATGATAAAATATTTCCAGTGTTACTTGGAAGTAAATATCTGCCACATAATGCATAATTACTTGGAGAATTTGATATGTTCGGCTTCTCAATTATTTGGTTAATTAATCCTTCATTAATTCCAACAATTCCATATTTATTCAAGTCTTTATTATCAACTTTTATTATTCCAGCACAAGGTAAACCAAATTTATTAAAGTGATTTATTAGCATCTTAGAGCAGTTTGAAGCGTTTGAAATTCCCATTTGGTTTAAATTAGGATGATTATCTAGAAGAATATTATCCCCTAAAAGAACAATAAAAGGACCTTTGATTGAGTTTAGGACTATTGATAATGCATCTCCTATTCCCCTTGATTTTTGTTGTTCATATACAATTATTTCTACATCAGAGATTCTAATATCCAGTACTTCTTTTGGTATATCTGGACGTGCAATCAAATCACTCTCCAAATCATCATATTCATTAAGAATTTTTCCAATTATTTTAATTTTTTGTGGTGAAAGTACAATATGTATTTTTTCCACACCTGCTTTGCAAGCCTCCCATATCAAATGATTTAAAATAGGAATATCTACTAAAGGCAACAATTCCTTTGGAGTATATTTACTAGCTGGTAGCATCCGAGTGCCCCTTCCTCCTGCAAGAATGATTGCATCGTTGACCTTCTCACTGTCATTTAACATATCTTAATCTAGATAATACTGCATATAAGGAGTTTTAGGATGTTAAACTGAAAAGGATGGGTCGGCCGCAGAGACCATGGAGGTAGTCAACATCATAATACCTGTAAAGGATGAACAAGAAGGTTTAGAATTCCTCCTACATGAATATGAAGGGATACCTAGTAATGATAGTTACGATATTACATTTACATTTGTTATTGATGGGAGGACTAGTGATTCATCAAAATATATAGCTAGAAAATTTTCAGATAACATAATTGATCAAGAAGAAACTCATGGCAAAGGCGCAGGAATAAAGCAGGCAATTAAATCATGGAAGACATCTCCAACTAAATATGTAATATTTATGGACGCAGATGGCTCATATTCTTTTAATGAAATACCAAATATAATTAAAAACCTGAGAGGTAGTTTCGATGTAGTTTCGGGATCCAGGTTTTTAAACAAACAAAATAATTTGGAAGGTATGAGTGATTTACATATATTTGGTAATAAATTCTTATCAAAAGTTTCAAGTTTTAGAAATAAAAAAAAAATTACAGACCTTTGTACTGGAATATGGGGTTTTAAAAACGAAGCATTGAAAAAACTAGAAATTAAATCAAATGGTTTTGATCTAGAAGCAGAATTAATGGGAAAAACGAGAAAATTAGGGCTTAATCATAAAGAAATAGAAATAAAGTGGAGCCCCCGGAAAGGCGGGAAAAGTAAATTAAGATCATTCAAAGATGGCTTTATAATTTTACTAAGGATAATTAGGACATAGCCTTTAATGCCAACCAGATATAGTCGAATTTGGATTTATGTGAATCCCAGGAGTTATTATAGTCCCTGGGTTTGCCACTACATTGCAACCTAATTTCACATCATTTCCAATAATTGAGCCTAATTTAAATAAGCATGTATCCACATATTCCTTATTTTTGATATTTACTCGGATACTTTTCTCATCATTACGTACGTTAGATAACTTTGTACCTGCGCCAAGGTTTACATTGTAACCAAGAATTGAGTCCCCTACGTAATTAAAATGTGCTGCCTTAGCACCTGGGAGTAGAAGTGAATTTTTAATTTCTGTGGAATTCCCGACGACTGCTCCATCGCATATCCAACTTCCTTTCCTAATATATGAGGAATGCCTAATTTCTGATTTTTTACCTATGTAACATGGGCCTTCTATACTTACAAAATCTGATATAATGGCATCATCATGAACATAAATTGGGCCGTAATCATCATTTATTGAAATTTTGTTATTAAAATCTTTTTTTTTGAAATCCCTGATATCTTCAGAAATCCCGTAATTATTAACCTGGGAAAAAAGAGAATTAGAGGACTTTGAGTTCAATATTTCCCAAGGAATTTCAGGATTTGACCATTTTGGAATTAACGCGTGATCATCAACATTTTTTATATTAGGAAACAATAAATCTAGCATGTCCATTAATACCCTCGGAGAGAATGCCATCAATAATTGTTTGTTGTGAAAGATAATTAAAATGAAGATACGAGCATGCATCATTAACGTGGTAATTAAAAATTATTAATGTATTTAACTTAAAAACTACTCTCGGTTCGAAAATCATAATGTGTGGCATTTATGGCTGTATAGGAAACGATGCTGGGGGCAAGGTCCTCGAAGGTTTACGTAAATTAGAGTACCGAGGTTATGATTCTTCTGGACTTTCGGCAATATTTTCCAAACAAGATGGCCCGATAGAAACAGAAAGAACAGTTGGTTTTGTCTCTCAGTTAGTGTCAAAGGTAAATGGGAGATTTAAGGGGGCTCAGATATCAATAGGCCATACCAGATGGGCAACACATGGAGGGGTAACGGACGATAATGCCCACCCACATAGAAGTAATGATGGATTAATATCTTTAGTCCACAATGGAATTATAGAAAATGCGACGGAACTTTCTGAAAAATTAATAAAAATGGGATATCACTTTCAATCGGAAACAGATACCGAAGTGATAGTGCACCTATTAGATAATGAAATTAAAAACCAAAAAAACGAAGATAGTTATCTTGATGCTTTTTGCTCCACAATATCCTACTTAAAGGGTTCTTGGGCAATAGCAGCCATGGTCACAGGCATGGAGGGTATTTTGGTATCTAGAAACGGCGCTCCATTGATAGTTGGGAGAAGTACAGAAGATATTTCAGTTTCTTCTGATATTCAATCATTTTATGGTGCATGTTCAGAGGTAGCATTCATCAACGATGGATCTAATTTTCTAATTAAAAGGGATGGTTTGAGCTCAAAAGATGACAATATTCCTCATTTCCAAATTTTAGAGGGAAATTATGATTCTCCTGATTCAGGTAATTTTCCTCATATGATGATAAAGGAAATTCATGATCAGCCAGTATCATTAACAAATGCCATGAGTGGGCGCATTAGTTCAAATGGAATGAATGTAGAATTAGGCGGATTTAAGCTAAGTTCCGAAGAAATAAAGAAACTAGATAGCATAAATTTAATTGGCTGCGGAACTGCATACCATGCTGCACAAATAATAGCCTCATATATTATGAAATATTCTTCAATAAATGCGCGTGCCTTTGTTTCAAGTGAATTCCCTGCAGAACATGTATGTTCATCGAAAACCCTAACAATAGGTATATCTCAATCAGGAGAAACCAAAGATACATTGGATGCTTTGTCGGAAGCTAAAAAGTATAATAGTCACATCTCTGGAATGTGTAATGTAATAGGATCAACTATTGCCCGGTATACTGATAATGGCATATATTTACATGCTGGATCGGAATATGCTGTGGCTTCAACCAAGGTTTTTACAAATATGATAGCAGCAGGATTTCTTTTTGCCTTAAGCATTTCAAACATTACACAGCATAAACAGAAGGAATTGATAAGTGAATTCAGAAAAATTCCTAACAAAATGGCTAAGCAGTTAATAGAAGATGATGGCTCTATAGAAAAAGCTGTTGAAGTCATTATCAATTCACCAAATGCTATTTTTATTGGTAGAGGAGGCATTAGTATGCATCTTGCTAAAGAAGGAGCATTGAAGATGATGGAAGTATCATACATCCCCTGTATATCACTCCCAGGAGGGGAATTAAAACATGGCCCAATCGCCCTAATAACAAAAGGAACTCCGATAATAGCATTGGCACCATCTAATTCTAAATTACGATTAATGGAATCCACCATAAGAGAATGTAGGAGCAGAGGGGGAGTGATTATACTGATTACTGATGTTGAGGGAGCAATAAATAATTATGCAGATATCTTAATACAGACGTATAAAACTCATGAGGACTTAAATCCATTTTTAAATATTATCCCGCTTCAACTAATGGCGTACAATGCAGGCATAAAAAAGGGAATAAATGTAGATAGGCCCAGGAACTTAGCAAAGTCTGTAACTGTGATTTAAATTTAACATTCATGGATCTAGTTTTTTACATATCTTTTCATATGTCTTAGCCCATTTCATTTTACTTTTGCTCATCCCATATTTTTCCCCATTCTTAAATGCCAAATTTGACATATTTTGATAGTTATCCTTTATTTCTAAGATTTTATCACACCATAGGCCAACGTCCATATCTTGTACCACAAATTCATCAGACCCGACTGTTTGCCTAGATGCATCAGAAACAATAACGGGAAGGCCACTAACTAAAGATTCGATAACTGACATAGAAGAACCTTCATAATGACTAGGGCTGATTAAAATATCTGAAACAGAGATTAAAGTATTTTTTTCATCATTCGTAATCCATCCATGGGCTTTAACTTCTAAATGTGAATATTTTTTAATATCTCTTTCAACTAATCCAGTAATATTTAATTTAGCATAAAAACCTTTGAGAGATAAATAATCTAATATTTCTAAACAAAATGATAGATTTTTAGCATCGCCATTTCTAGATAGACAAAGTAAATTTATACATTCGTCATTTTTTATATTTCTTTCTATTGGTAGCGAAGAATTATGTATTATTTCATAATTAGAAGGTAGCCATTCATCCAATAAAATTTTCCAACGGTTTTCAAGAATTACTATTAAACGATTTTCTTTGGATAGGTTTTTTTTCACAGAATATCCAAACAGTCCAAATGCTGATTTACAGAAAATATCGAATTTTCCTGAATGAATATGTATGACAGTTGAGGCCCCATAAAAATCGCAAATCTTCATAATGGAAAGTTTTCTAAACCAGCTAAGCCCATGTGTTACGTGTATATGGACAATGTCGATATTCTTGTTATTTAGCATTTTTATTAATTGAAATATAGAGGTAATCCAAGATAAGGTCATTTGCAATTTTGATCTATCGGAATGTGAATTAATTGTGTTGATTACAAATCCACTTGGGGCATTTAAAATTAAAGATTTCATAACGGAAGAAATTCCTCCTTTACTATTTATTGGCCCTATTTGAATTACTTGTTTCATACGCTTCTATCCGAACCGACCATAATCTCACACATGATGGTAACGGACAATGGTGTCGACCGACTTATTATGGGAGATAGGAATTTTGCTTGCTATTATAGCGAATGTAATACCAATACTTTACTATTTGATAATTAATTTTTACTCAAGAGATAATGAAAAAAAAATGAATATAAATTTTCAACCTCCAGTTACCATTTTTTTGCCTGTCAAAAATGAATCTTTACTAATAGAAGATAAATTAAGAGAGGTTTTAGATATGACATATGAACAAAATAATATATCGATTCTCATCATTGATTCACATTCAAATGACGATACAGCAGAGATAGCAAAAACATTCTTAAAAAAATCTGCGAATGGAATTAAATGGGAAGTTATTGAAGCAAAAAGATTTGGGAAAACAAGTGCAGTAAATGATGCAATAGAAATCATAAAGACTGATTATATGATCATGATGGATGCTGAGGCTATTCTTCATCCAAGATGTTTAGTCGATATAATAGGGTATTTTGAAGATCCAGAAATAGGAGCGGTTTGCGGCCAAATTAAAGTAAATAAAAATGATCCTGATTACCATTATCGTGAAAGGTTTAATCATTTAAGAACAAGCGAATCATTTATTGATTCGACTCCAATATTTGAAGGAAGTATTTGTGGATTCAGATTAAAATCAATTGGAGAAGATAGATTGGATGAAAATATCAATGCTGATGATTCACAATTAGCAATAATAGTTAGAAAAAATGGATTTAAATCATTGATGAAATCTCATATTAAATTTATTGAAGCCGTCCCTAATAAACAAAGTCGGAAAAAGCGATCACTGAGGAGGTCACAAGGATTGATTAGAGTTTTATGGAAACATAAAAAAATGACTTTTTTAAACTTTAGATACGGTGCAATATATATGAATAATATTTATTTTTATATACTAATGCCGTGGATTATGTTTTTCTCTTTTGTTCTAGTTTCTTTTTCTTTTTCTTTAGATATCATGAAAAATCAAAATATAGACTTTACCTTTGAGATTTATGTAGACATACTTCTGATTGCTTTAACCGTTATTTCAAGATTTATTAGAGAATATATTTATGGATTATGGACGCTAGCCAAAGCACAAGTATATTTGATAAGAGGGAAACAACTTAATATTTGGGAAACTGATTATTCAATAAGGAAAGAGATAAAGAATATTAGAAATTAGAGGTCAATCAAATTTTCAATATCCTCAATAAAGTTTTTTGCAATATTAGACCATAGATATTTTTTAGATTCATTTATTGCAGACTCGGAAAACTTAACCCAATCTTCTGAAGATAGTTTATTTATTTTGTAAATCATATCTTCAGTCCAATCTTCATCAGATAGTAGATTCCAGGGGCCACTCTCTCTTATCTGATTACCTGAGTGTTTTGGGCCAGTAATTAATAAGCCAGCAGATAAATACTCCATTAGTTTTAGAGGGCTAGCAATTCTCCAAATTGGCATATTAGGCATTGGCATTATACCGATATGACTCTGAGAAAGTAATTTAATAACTTCATTGTGAGGAGTTTTACCATAGAATATAACGTTATTTCTTAGTGATGACAAATGATTAAAATCTTTGTTTAAATCTCCTTCGCCACATATTATTAAGTTATATTTAATTAAATTTTTTTCGAGATTAGAACATAGTTTGAATATTTTTCTTACTCCTCTTCTAGAATCAATAGTGCCAACATAAACTAATTTCAATAATTCTTTTGGGTCACTTTTTGTTAAAGGATAATTATTTTTATTTGTTCCTGCAGGTATGATTTTGATATTTAAATTCACATTTGTCAGATTTTTCACAAAGGATTTATGCATTTCCGAAACAACAAAACCTCCACAAGAATTATTTTCTGCTACAATCCAGCCTTTTTTCCAAAACCATTTTTGTAACTTCTTTAGAAACCCACGATTTGCAGGAGGTCCTCGATCGACAATAAACCACGGTACCGATGAAGAATTTAGAAAATTTCTCAAAGAATAGACGTAACGCCAATCAACTAGTATTGCATCTGGGATATTTGGAGGTCCATTCCTTATAAGAGATTTGATATATCTCGCGCCGGATAAAGTTTTTAGCCCAGGGAATGATATCCTTTTTACTTCAATTTGAGATACTGCAGAGTTAGAAAATTCCCCTGGACTAATTAAAGTAATATCTACTCCACTCTCATTTAGAGCACTAAGAAACCCGGTTTCCATAGTTCCGGCCATATCTGCCCCAAAGACACGGGCAGATATCCATAGTAAACGCATATGACATCTTAACATGGTCTAGTATTTTATTTATGATGATAGATATTTTATATAAAATAATATAATTTTAAACCGAAGAATAAAATAATCCAATGCCATAGGACATATATGACAGGAGACAATGAATCGGGAGAAGAGGACATGAGGTATATCATAGTTAGAAGTGCATCGCCGGTCCTTGCTTCTGCTTCCAATAAATTAAGTACATGGGTTTCGCTTAAAATGAATTCGGGATGGAAGCCACATGGCCCTCCACAAATTGAAAAAGATGATGATAAATTTGTACTTATACAGGCTATGACAAGGTAAAATATAATTGAATTAATGGTTTTACATTCCGACAGTATTATACTTGTTATCTCGCTAAAGGGCTCATGGAGGAATCAAGAGAGTTGCCGAATGATGTTGTTGGACTAATACTAGCAGGAGGTAGTGGCTCAAGACTACATCCTTTTACTAATTTCACACATAAAACATTATTACCGATTTATGATAGGCCAGTAATTGATTATGCATTATCAACTATGAGAAAGGCTGGAATTAAAGATATTACAATAGTAGCTAACAAATATATTGTTCAAATTTCTGAATATATAAGAGAGGGAGAAGAGGGAGAAAAATTTCACTACGTTTTGGAAGAAAAACCTGCGGGAGTAGCGGGTGCCCTTGAATTGGCCAGAAGCCGCATTGAAGGAAAAAGAGTTTTAATTTACTTTAGCGATAATATTACCAATTGGAACTTTGCTAATGATGTCATAGAATTTAATCGCACTGATGTGATGCCAGGAGCCATACTACTTGCCAGAGAAGTAGATAATCCGAGTGCGTTTGGAGTATGTGTCTTTGATGATCAAAATAGAATTATTGATATTCTAGAAAAACCCAAACATTCGGAGTCGAATTTGGCAATAGGAGGGATTTATCTATTTGATGAGAGTTTTTATTTGAAGTTCAAGGAGGTTAAGGAAAATAAAGAATTTTCAATTTCAGATATTACGCGGCAATATATAAAAGAAAATAAAGCTAAAATAAGAGAGATAGGGGAAACTACTTGGATAGACTGCGGCACTCCCAAATATTTACTTGAAGCCAGCAATATGGCTTTTAAAGGAATAATTGGAAAATGATTTTAATACAATAGAGGGATAAAAATGAAAATAGGAATTATAGGTGCTGGAATAGTCGGTGGCGCCATAGAACATTGGTTTTCAAAGGTACATGAGTTATTCATTCACGACCCCATGAGGGGGACAAAATTAGAAGATGTTACAGATAATGTAAATATAGCCTATATTGCAGTACCTACTCCAATGAGTTCTGATGGATCATGTGATTTATCCATACTAATTAGTGTATTAGATAGTCTTCCAGATGGTTTTGAAGTCATAATAAAAAGTACAGTAGTCCCGGGAACAACTCAAAGGCTCCATGAAAAATATCCTTTCCTTAAAATTGGATATTCTCCGGAATTTTTAGTTGAGAGACGGCATTTGGAAGATTTTGGCAATCAAGATATACTTGTTTGTGGCACTCATCATGATGATTTGGCCAAATTAGTTTTCCAACATCATAAACAGGCTGGAGTATTAAAAAGAGATCAAACATATCACATCACCCCTAATGCTGCTGAATTAGTTAAATATACTAAGAATACATTTTATGCACTAAAAGTTATTTATGCCAATCAAATGTATGACATATGTGAGAAGTTGGGTGAAGATTGGAGTATCGTAAGTGAGATAATAACGGCAGAACAAGCCCAGATTATTGGACCCACTCACCTCAATCCGATATTCGGATTAAATCGTGGCTTCGGAGGGAAATGCTTACCCAAAGACACCATGGCGCTCAAAGTACTAGCAGAATCATTGGGAGTAAAATATTCATGGATGGATGCAATACAAGAAGATAATAATAGGTTGAGAGGCATATTAACTGGCAAAGATTCAGATGTCCTAACTGAGGATGATTGAAAAATAATAATAGACAGTACCCCTGATACTAGGAAACAGATTAATACTGCTTCAATTGGCCAACGATATGAGACAGCAATTCCGAAACATGGGAAGCAAAAATATTTCCGTTGTCGGTTTGGGATATGTTGGACTTCCGACGGCACTTGCAATGTACGACAAAGGACATAATGTCAATGGAATTGACATTTCAGAAAAAGTAATAACTATGATTTCAGAAGGTAAAAGTCCAATTATTGATGCTACTTCAACTTTAATAATTCCAGTGAATTCAGATTTATGGAAAGTTTCAATGGATTTTAAAGGAATAAGAGATTCAGATTTTGTAATAGTGACTGTACCCACTCCAACTAATGAAGATATGAGCCCAAATTTTGAATATGTAGAATCTGCTATGAATTCAGTAATAAAGAATATTAATCCAAAAATGAAAACTACAATTATACTTGAAAGTACGGTTTCACCAGGGACTACTAGGAGAATTGTAACAAAGGCTGCTAAATTACTTAATTTATATCCTGGGCAAGATTTCTATGTCGCTTATTCTCCTGAAAGAGTTAGTCCGGGAGAAGTTGGTAAATCAGTAACAGAAGTGGCACGTTTAGTTGGTTGTGACGATAAAGAAAATGGCGAAGAAATTTCTAGATTATATTCATCAATTACATCCGGGGGTTGCAAATATGTCGGAACAATAGAAATAGCTGAAGCGGCTAAAATGATAGAAAATGTCCAGAGAGACTTAGATATTGCCTTCGTAAATGAGTTAGCATTAATATTGCCTGAAATGGGGTTAGATGTAGAGGCGGTACTTGATGCAGCATCTTCAAAGTGGAGTTTTCATAGACACACGCCAGGAATTGGAGTTGGAGGGCACTGTATTCCAGTTGACCCTTATTATTATATTGATGCTAGCAACAAACTTGGAGTACCAACATTATTGGGTCCGATAGCTAGAAAAATAAATGATTCGATGCCACATGTTTCTTCTAAATACATAATAAGAGATATTGGAAATGCAAAAAATTCTAAGGTATTAATTCTTGGTTATTCTTACAAACCAGAAGTAGGAGATACAAGGATGACTCCCGTATTAGAATTGGCATCAGACCTCTATAAAGCTGGAATAGAAATATTTATCTGGGACCCCTATGTCAAAGTAGATGATTTTCCAGATTGGATCATAAATATAGAAGATCCATATAAAATAGAAGATTTGGATTATGTAATATTGGCTACAGGGCATTTAAAATGTCTTCATTTGAATTGGAAAAAATTATTAGATAATTGTCAAAGTAATAAAATTTATGATGGAAGAAGATTGTTAAATAGGATAGCGTTAGAAGAAATAGGCTGGAATTATTCGGGAGTTGGGTATCCGAAATGAAGGATTTTATTGAGGAAAAAAATAGACAGTATTTAGGGGTCGATAATACACATATTATGGCTAAAAATGACCCCTTTAACCCTTCTAATTCCAAAAAATTGGGAATCATTAAAAATAAAATGTTAGAAATATTAACAGATGATCCCTGGAACAAGGAAGCTTTGACCATCATCTCAAAGATTGAAGTTGGACGAATTAGCAGATTATATCAAATTGATGCCATCAGAAGTGACTTAAGAGATACTAAGGCAATTATTGATCACTTAGTATGGGAAATAAAAGAAGAAATATCCATTCCTTCAAAAATTAATATTAAGAGACTAGCATATCGATTTGAGAATATATCATCCATGATATCCACTGAATATAGAGATTATGATTTTGATTTCATTAATTTAGTATTAGGTGCTATTGAAAATTTAGAAAAAGAAAAGAATGCAAGAGGTGTGAAGAATTGTATTAAGGCAGTTTTAATAATGGGGGAAAAAAAACCAGAAATTATGTCACAAATTTTAAGTAAAAATTTAGTAAATACAAAAAATATAATTTTGGAATTGTTAGATGATAGGGAAAAAATATCAGATGAATTTTCGTATCTTTTAATTCGATCCATAGTAAAGAATAGATATCTATTTACAGATATTAACATACGGCAACACGTTGCCAATAAGATTTATCAAATGGGCGATGATGAATTAGCATTTTGGTTGGCAATGGAATCTATAAAAATTAATCCTCAAGATGATAAATCTGCTATAGTAGCTTTAAACTCTGCAATTAACATAGGAGATGATGAAAAAATACTTGCATCTTCAGGAATAGTATTATCATTAAAAAAAGAACCTGGTGGCATAAAATATGAAAAAATATCGGCTTCATCCATTAGGAAAGGAAATATTGGATATGCCATTGATTTGTTATCTAGAAGAAGAATGAAATTAAACCTGGAAGGACATAGGCAGCGAATAGGCATAAATTATCACAATAATAATTTTGAAAATGTTAAAGAAGAGATTCTTAGAACTCCGTTACCACATAGAAATCATGACTCTATTAAAACATACAATACTTTGAGTTTGTTATCAATGGGATTCACTGATGAGGCCATTAAATCTATTGATCAAATAGAGGACGATTTGGAAAAAGAAATGATGCATTATTATTGCCACCATAATAGTGGCGACTATGTGAAGGCATATTGGTCAATAAACAGTCATTTTTCCAAAAGAAGTATGTCTTTGATAAATAATAATTGGATAGATAGTAAATGTAAATTCCTTAAAATTAAAAATGATGATTTAAGAAAAAATACTAAACAATATGGGAAGGTAACTGTAATAATGACTTGCCATAAATATAATGATGCATTGCCATTAGCAATCAAATCGATATTTAATCAAACATATTCTAATATACAATTTATATTTGTTGATGATTTTTCTCCTATTGAAGATATTAAAAAATATGACAAATTATTAAGAGATAAAAATATAATAAGAATTAGAATGAAAGAAAATTCTGGAACCTATGCGTGTAGAAATGCTGGCTTGAAAAGGACCGAGGGAGAATATGTAACGTTTGCTGATAGTGATGATTGGGTCCACCCTGAAAAAATTTCTAATTCAATAGAAGTCATGGTTAATAAGAATGCAGATTTAGTTTGTGGCAGATATATTAGAATGGGATTTGATGGGGCAATAAAATGGAATGGGATTAGATTTGCAAGATTTGCGCTAATGGGGATGACATTTAGGACTAATATATTGAAAGATCGATTAAATGGTTTTGACGAGCGAGTTAGGCATTCAGCCGATTCAGAATTATTTGAAAGAGCGAAAAAAATATTAGGTAAAAAAAGAGTGATACGATACCCAAGAATTGAAATAATTGCATTGGACTCAGGAAGTAACTTAACTTCAAAAGGAGAATTGGCGATTGGTTGGTTAGGTGCAACGGGCGAACGCGTAAAGTATTCTTCATCATACAGGAAAAAACATACGCAATTAGATCGGAAAAGTAATTCTTTTAATGGAGAATTTTTTAAATTTTCATTTAATAATCAGAATTTGACTGAGAATGAGGCCTTATTAAGAGAAGAATTTCAATATGAAATAAAAAATAAAAATGTAAATAATAAAAAAACTTCTACATTGGAAGATGATGTCCTTGTAACTATGTGTACATACCCTGGAGGGTTTCCAACCTTAGCAACAGCATTAAAATCAATATTATATAATCAATCTATGCATGTTACTAAATTGAGATTGACAGTTAATGGTGAAGAGTCACCAATAAACCTCCCGGATGATGATAGACTAGAGGTAATAATGAGTGAGCAGGATGTTACAGACAAGGGTAAATTCATACAAATAAAGAATCATCTTGGATATGTAGTCACTGTCGATGATGATATAGAATATCCAAGTAACTATATTGAAGAGATGATTAAACATATAGAAAAATTTAGTAGAAATTGCTTGATTGGAGTCCATGGTGCTCACATCCCCGAAGGACCTCCAATAACTAGATGGTGGGAATATATGAACCTTAGAAGAAGTCATGTTTTCATTCAAGAAATGGCGACTTATGTCCCGGTAAATGTCATTGGAACAGGGACACTAGCGTTCCATACTTCAATTGGTCAAATAAAGGGTGAAGAATTTGATTATCAAAGAATGGTAGATTTACATGTAGCAGTTTGGGCTCAAAGGAACAACATACCTATGCTAATATGCCCAAGAAGGAGAGATTGGTTAAAAGAAATAAGTTCAGGATATGTTGGTAAAATATGGAATACTGTAAAGGAAGACTATGCATTACAACATAGGATGCTGGAGGTTTTGCAACGGCAACAATTTTGGCAACTACATTATGCTGAAGGATGGAATGAGCCAGGGAGCCGCCTTCTAGATTATGATGTAATTAAATGGAAAAATAGGGAATTGTGCCAAGGCATGGTATTACCTGAAAACGTTAATAGGTGGTCAATGGTATCAAATAATCCACTAGTAACTATCTATATGCCAGCATATAATTGCCAAGATTATATTGTTGAATCAGTTAAATCTGCTTTAAATCAAACATATAAGAATATTGAAATATGCATACATGATGATGGTTCAAATGATGACACTCTTGCAGTACTGAAAAAGAGTTTTAGATTCAATCGTAAGGTAAAAATAACCTCTTCAGAAAATGGTGGGATAAGTCATGCATCAAACTCCGCAATAAGTAGAGGAAGAGGGGAATTAATACTACAATTAGATTCTGATGACATATTACATCCAACTGCATTGGAAAAATTAGTAAAAGAAATAGGAAATGATATAATCTGTTCATATGGGACATTCGATAGAATAAATAAGATAGGGGAAAAAATTGATGAAGGATGGAATTGGCCTTATTATTCTCATTCAAGATTAATGAGATCAATGATAATACATCATCCGAGATTATTTCGAAGAGATGCGTGGGAATTGGTTGGAGGCTTTAATGAAAATCTAGTAAATGCCGTAGATTATGATTTTTTCTTGAGGCTGGCAGAAATAGGAGATATGAGGCACATTAACGAAAAACTATATTCATACAGAATACATGAATCTAGTACCTCGCAAGACAAGTATGAAATTCAGACAAGAAATACATACTTAGTCCAGAGATATGCATTGAAACGGTTAGGTTTAGATAACTATGTAAACTACGCTCCTAACCCAAAGTTCCCAAGAAGAGTTCATTATATTACGAAAGCATTTCGAGAGAATACAAATATACCAAAGTAAATATTAGAAGGGGTATTTATGAAGTCCGGAATAGAATTTAAAGATAATAGGATTGAATTTAAATTCGAAAGAGAAAAAGATGACAACATTGTGATTAGTTCATTAAAATACTCAATGACGGATGACATTATTTTTGTTGATTTACCAGTTGGCTTGAAACACATACACTCAGACCTAATTGGGTTAGCAGCCATAATGATGTGCAACCCATTTGTAGGAGGCAAGTTAACCCTTCCTAGGCCAGTTAGTAAGCAATTCTATCAAATGGCATCTGATGTGATTTCCAGGTATAGAATAGTGGAAAATATTGATGAAGATTTGGAACCATTAGAAATAGATAAAATGGGTCGGCCTGGGCTATCTTTTAGCGGCGGTGCAGATTCTGCAGCTGCATTAGCAATAATGCCGCCAACGACCGTCTCGGTATTTCTAAATCGTCCGCTAAATATTTCAAGAGGATCCTACAATTCACACGCTCCCCTTGAAATATGTAAAATACTCAAACAATCGGGATACGATGTCCATGTAGTTGATAGTAATTTAGAAAACATAAGGAATCCTACTGGATTTCCTACAGACTTAGCCAATGCGATACCATGCATACTTCTTTCTAGGCACTTAGGTTTAGATTCTATAGCATTTGGTACTGTTTTGGAATCGGCGTATGGCGTTGGCCATGAGAAATTTAATAATTATGGAGAAGGTTCACATTGGCGCTTTTTTAGTACTCTATTTTCTTCTGTTGGGATTGAATTAAGTTTACCAACTATTGGGATAAGTGAAGTTGGTACAGCAATAATTGGCATGGAATCACCTATTGCTTCAATTGGACAATCATGTATAAGAGGCACATATGGGAAATCATGTATGAAATGTTGGAAATGCTTTAGAAAGGAATTGTTAATGTATGCTCTTGATCGTGATAAGGAGGAACCAAATTTTTTGAAAATGTTAAAAACTAATGAAATTCAAATAAGGCTGTCTGCATTTCCTATTTCTCATGAAAATGTAATAACCTATTCAGTGCAACAAATTGATTTAGATAAGAATTCAATTCTGAAGCCAATTGCCAGAAAATTAGATACGAATAGCAACCTTAGTTTTCTAAATAAATGGTTTTCCGATTCGATAGAATTTGTACCGGATAAATATAGAAATCATATTAGGAATAAAATATTGGACTTTTTGGAACCTATGAGTTTTGATGATTTTAATAACATAATTAATTGGGATATGAATCCTTATTTGTCATCAAATAAAGCAATTAATTCCCAAGATAGGTTGATATCGTATTGGCAGGATATAGATCTTAAATAGATATTTGTTCCAATATCCAATTGGCTGCTTCTTTAGATCCATTTGGTTTCCTAAGAGAGCTAATTTTTCTTGCCATTTCTTCTCTAACTTTAGAGTCGGAAATTCTCAATATTGCCCTATCAATGTCGCCTTTAGTCCTAATTTTAAGAACTATCATTGCCCCTACTTCAGAGGCTATTGAAACGCGAGAGAGTTGGTCGTCCCTGCCTGTTGATAAATTTGGATAACATATTGAAGGTAATGTAGATTCTATTACTTCATGGTATGAATTATATCCTCCTGCAATTATTGCAAAATCAAATTGGTTGAAATATTTGGAGTTAGGATAATCTCTTAATATTCTAACTTTTTCAGAATTATAAGAAATACGGTCTCCGAGCATAGATTCTCCAACTATAGTGTAAATGTGAGGATATTGTTCCAAAGAATCAAGAGTCATTGAAATTTCCGAATTGATATCGTTAATTTTGCCTGCACCTAATTGTAAATAGCATAATGTTGCGTATTCTGGCACCCCCAGTCTTTCTCGTATATTCTCATATGATTGAGTAGTAGAATCATGAATTAAAATAGGATTTGTTTTTACTATTGTAGCATTATGTTTTAATTCATCTTCGAAATCTTGTATGCCAGAATCTCCAGGCCTAATTATGGCATTGAATTTACCAATACTTTCAATAGGTATATTTTTAGAATCTGATTTGAAAGTACCTCTTCTAAGCCATGCTTTAAGGGTATTTGCATTTTTTGAATCTAATGCATTAAGCATGCCTCTATAAGGATATGCTCCATCAAAAATAAATGCCTTAGGTCTGTGAATTGAAAATATAAAATTTAGCATTTCCTCACATACTGAATTCCAAACACTTGGCTCCATGTCATTATACCTATACCGGCCCGGAATATGGTATCCAATAAATCCATTTTCTGAAAGAATTTGTAACGTTGGCATTGTAGTAAAAAAAACTATTTCCGTACTTGGATTTAATTCCCTAAATGATTTAGCTACGGCCAGTAATCTAGTAAAATGTCCAAAACCAACTCCGTTAGTAGGAAATAGCACAATGCAATCTCTGAAGTCATCATTCCCTTGTATCTGGAAACTAAATTCTTCATTACTGCTTATTATGCCACGTTTTTGATGATATATTTGTAAAATTAGACGAGGGAATGTGAAGGGCATTTTTATAATTTCATATGGGTGTCTAATGGTTTTGGAAAAATATTTAGATACTGCATATGAAGATGAGTTTTTGACTCTATTTAATTCCCTCTTCATCCTATCCATTTCAATATCATGTTTGGTAGGTAAAATATATTGTTTTGAGGTACTTTTACTATAAGAAAAATCTTTAGGCGCCCAAGGCAATAATTCAGAAATTTTAGAAGGTAAAGGAGCAAAATCCGCCATTTTTTCTATAATATTAACTCTTTCTGAGTCAGTTAAATTATTTAAACCTTTGATTAATTGAGTGGTTCTTTTATTTTCGAGGTTGGGTAATGATTTCTTCATAATTTTAAAAGCAGATATATAATTAGTGGCCAGTATTTCTGACTTAAAGTGGTTTTCCGAATGATCCAGGAGGTTAAGTCCCCTTTTGTTTGCTAATTCGTATGACTTAGACGCGTGGTCATATTTTTTTAATCTTAGTTGACTTCTAGCTTGAATATCTAATGATTCTTTATCTTTGAAAATAAATTGAGAGAATTTAGAATACCGTAGGGATTGAGAATAATTAGAATCATTATAAGACATTCGTGCATTTTTAAGAAGTGTTTTTTTTAGCATCGACCGTACCCCCATAGGCCGTGCAAGTAACTCCTCCACATGAATGTTGAGAGTGGTTTCTCCTAAGTAGAGTTACAATTTAAAAAAATATTTTTTTGAGTACAATATTATATGATAATTTTATTAATTATTAGAATAAATATATTCATTTTATTGTATATTAACGGCGAAGATAGAAATATTGAGAGGGCATGTCGCAACTATGGAGTACATATGGATAAGAGGGAATGAAAAAACAATTGAAAAAAAGGTGGGTGAATATATCGACCAGGGATGGACACCCGTAGGAGGGCCTGTAGCTACAAAAATGTGGCCAGTCAGGAAGAATGGTCCTGAGGTTCAATATTTTGCTCAGGCCGCCACCAGAGGTAGCACTGGACCTGCTAAAACTCGAAAGAAATAATATTTGAACCTCAAATTTAATAATAATGATTAGGTATTAAAATGAATTTTAAACCATGGGACTATGACTATTCGGCCGTCGGAGACTTAGTCCTAGACCTCAGAGGAGATAACTTTAAAATTTTTGACAATGATAGAATAATTTGGAAAGATAGGTCGGAGTATAAAAATCACCTAGAATATTTGGAAGGAAGTTGCCCAAAAATAATTAGTAACGGCATTAATAACACACCAATAGTTAGATTTAATGGCAATTCAATGATCTCTTGCTTAAATAAAATAATAGACGAAGGAGACCAATATACTATAATATCTATTGCGAGGTATAGTGGTAAAAAAAGAGGAAGAGTAATAACATCTAAAACTAATAATTGGTTATTTGGATTCCATGAGGGAGATATGAACTCACTTTTTACAGGATCTTGGATAAATAAAGGAAATCAAAATATCAATGATGATTGGAGAATTCAAGTTGCTACAGTTAATCCAATAGAAGGTGAATATTCGATACGTAATCAGGGAATAGAAATTAAAAAGGGCGACATTGTAACATCGGAAAAATATTCTTCAATTGGAGAAATATCGCTTGGAGCTTGGAGGCATCCAGATGAGCAAGGATCAGAATGCGAAATCTCGAGATTAATTATTTTCAAGGGAGTAATTCAGGAGGAAACAATAGAACATATAGAGAAAATATTAGCAATTACATATTCTATTGGAGAAGATCCAGTAAATAATTATTTAACATGGCTTGATGGAGTTGGAGAAAGTATTAATAGTTACCCTGAGATAGCAAAGTTTGGATTAAAAATATGTCTTTATGACATTATTGATTTGGATAAGGCCTTGAAATTAATAGATTTTTGTGATTTGTATGATTTTGATATCCAAATGATGAAAAGTGACTTGATGTCAATTAAAGGAGATGAAATTGAGGCTATGAAAACCTCTCACATTTCATACTTACTTGAACCAAATAATACTTTAGTAATTGAAAAATTACTAAATAAAAATAAATCAGATAATGACATAATAGATTTATTACATTTATTTAGGGTGGATTCAGAAAAAAAACAAGAAATTGACGTACAAAATTATCTAAAACTCTATAATATTGCAAATAGAGAAATGTCAAATGATATCTTGTTGAGCAAGTATTATGAAAATGAATTTTTACTTTTTTCTGGTAAATATCAGTTATTTTTTAATAAAATTAATGCTTACTTGCAAAATGAAAAAAATATATATTCTGAAATGATTAGTGATAGAGTAAAGAAAATGAGTAAAGAGAATCTCCTAAAAAACATACTAATTGATAAATTAAACGAAAATCAAAATGAAAAATTAGTTGTTAGATATTCTACTGAATTTTTTAAACATAACAAAAGGAAGACAGTAGGAGGATTTGCTGATAGAATTAAAGGTGCTACTTCTGCCATGATGCTTTCAATAGTCATGAAAAGAAGATTTGAATTAGAGTGGGAGTTCCCATTCCCACTTAAAGAAATTCTAACTCCAATAAATTATGACTGGACTGTTAGGCCATCTAAAATTAAATTTAAAGATATTTCCTTGATCGATAGAAATTATAATGATGAATATAGGCATATATTTAAGAAAGGAGATATCGAAAAGGCATTAGATATTGAAGAAGTATCTATAACAACATATTGGAATATTTTTGACAAGGAAGTAATGAATAATCCTTCATTAGGAGGTAATTATAACAATTTTTTAGGTTCAATGGGGCAGCCTGAACTAATTGGCTCGTTACTTTCTCTATTTGAATACAAGCCAAATATAACAGAAGCAGCAATCGCGAATAAATTCATTAGTTTAATAGATATGTTTGATGACAGTATAGCCATTCATTTTAGAACTGGAGGAGATGGAGAATGGAAAGATCCAGAAATGGACTCAAGAGATAATGTCCATAAATTATTTGATAAAGGATTGAGCATAATTGAAAATAGTAGAAAAAAAACATGTATTTTCTTTGCGACTGATTCTGTTAATATGAAAAGAGAAATGATGAATATTTATGGGAAAAGATGTGATATTTTTGTATTAAATATTCCAATAGCCCACATAGATAGGACCGAGGGCAAGATGCACATTATTGGCTCAAGATTCTCTATACTAGAAAACTTTCTGATATCGATGTGCAACCACATATTGTGTGGCAAAGGAGCATATTCAGTCATCGCGGCAAATAGAAGGAATGAGTGGCCTTGGAGATATTACAAAACTCATTAAAGTAAAAAATAATGTTTAGATCATATGTGGTTAAGATTTATTCAATAGCAATATTTTTTCATTTTTAGCGATTTCTAAATCATTCTCCACCATATCGGAGACAAGTTCTTCTAAGTCAATTCTGGGCTTCCAGTTTAATTTTTTATGTGCTTTAGTTGCATCTCCAAGAAGTGATTCAACTTCTGTAGGTCGAAAATACCGAGGATCAATGCGGATAATTATTTCTCCTGTATCTGATCTAATTCCAACTTCATCGAGTTCATTTCCTTCCCAAGATATTGTGAAGCCGAGTTTTTTTGCAGATAATTCTACGAATTTTCTTACTGTCTCTTGCCTTCCTGTTGCAATTACATAATCCTCTGGCTCATCCTGCTGCAACATTAACCACTGCATTTCAACGTAGTCTTTTGCATGCCCCCAGTCCCTTAATGAATCCATATTGCCAAGATATAGGCAATCATCAAGCCCCATATATATCCGAGAAAGACCTCTAGTTATCTTCCTGGTCACAAATGTTTCCCCCCTACGTGGACTTTCATGATTGAAAAGAATACCATTACAAGCATAAATACCATATGCTTCACGATAATTCAATAATATCCAATATGCATATAACTTAGCAACTGCGTATGGGCTTCTTGGATAAAATGGAGTTGTTTCATTTTGGGGAGATTCTTGAATTTTCCCATACAGTTCAGAAGTACTTGCTTGGTAAAATCTGCATGTTTTTTCCAAACCCAATATGCGTATAGCTTCCAATATCCTTAATGGCCCCAATGCATTGGTATCTGCAGTATATTCTGGGCTATCAAAACTGACCGCCACATGACTTTGTGCTGCTAAATTATATATTTCGTCGGGCTTTACCTGTTGAATTATTCTAATAATATTAGAAGAATCAGTCAAATCTCCATAATGCAAAAACAATTTTTGGTCTTTTTTATGAATGTTTTCGAAGATATGATCAATACGTGACGTGTTGAATGAACTAGAACGTCGCTTTATTCCATGTACAATATATCCCTTTTCTAATAAAAATTCAGCAAGATACGAGCCATCTTGGCCAGTTATTCCGGTTATTAGGGCAGTTTTATTAGCATACATAGTATATCTTTCCGGATGGGACTTGGTTTAATTCACTATTGGAAACTCCCTTTAATAAAACCCATAAAATAGTCAGGATTATAATAGTAATTCCACTCAGGAGAACATGAAAGTTCTTATTACTGGTTCCGGGGGAATGGTAGGTAGAAATCTAAAAGAAAGGTTGACTAATGATAAATTAGATTTATTATGCCCATCAAGGAAGGCTTTAAATCTTCTAAATATTGACGCTTTGGATAAATTTCTAAAAACCGAAAAACCTGATGTAATTGTCCATTGTGCAGGTCTAGTTGGAGGCATTCATGCCAATATTTTATCCCCTTATGATTTCTGCTATCAAAATCTACAAATTGGTATTAACTTGATAGAATCTGCAAATAATAATGGAATTCAAAACATTATTAATTTAGGAAGTTCTTGTATGTACCCCCGTAATGCTGAAAATCCTTTCAAAGAAAGTCAAGTTTTAAGAGGAGAATTAGAGCCTACTAACGAAGGTTATGCAATTGCAAAAATTGCCATAGCTAAATTATGTGAATTCATGAATCAGCAACATGGAAGATCATATAAGACATTGATACCTTGTAATTTGTATGGTAAATGGGATGATTTCGACATAAATAAGAGTCATATGATACCAGGAGTAATTAGAAGAATGCATGAGGCCAAAAATAATGGTCAACACGCGATAACTATCTGGGGAAATGGGGAGACTATGAGAGAATTTATGTATGCAGAAGATTTAGCTGATTTCATATCCAATAACATACAAAATATTGATATTTTACCAGAAATAATGAACATAGGATTAGGAGTTGATTATTCAATAAACGATTATTATCAAGTTATTTCCGAAGTAGTAGGTTTCCAGGGAGAGTTTGAATATGATTTGACAAAACCTGAAGGTATGAAAAGAAAACAAGTAGATATTACTAAGCAAAGTAAGTTAAATTGGGCACCAAGTCATGACCTTAAACAAGGAATAACAAAGACTTATCAATATTTTTTGGAGTTAATAGAATGAGTTTGCCCCTAGCCACCAGTACATGGGATCAAAAGGAAATTGAAGCGATCAATAGAGTGATACAATCCGACCATTATACAATGGGCAAAGAGGTGGAGAAATTCGAAAAAGATTTTGCAAATTATGTTGATTCCAAATATTGTGTAATGTCTAATTCTGGGTCTTCGGCTAATCTATTAGCGATTGCAGCATTAATATACTCAAAAAGGCATGACTTGTCTCCCGGAGATGAGGTGATTGTCCCAGCAGTATCTTGGTCTACAACTTATTTCCCGTTGCACCAGTATGGATTAAAGATAAAATTTGTAGATATTGATATTGATACATTAAATTTAAATTTGAATATATTAGAAAATGCAATTACGAATTCTACGAAGGCTATTTTAGGAGTAAATCTACTTGGGAATCCAATAGATTTCGAAAAACTTCAAAAGATTTGTGAGAATCATGATTTAGTTTTGATTGAAGATAACTGTGAATCACTAGGTGCTACTCTAAAAAATAAGCAGGCGGGTACTTTTGGCGTTATCGGCACGTATAGTACATTTTTTAGCCATCACATATCTACAATGGAAGGAGGGCTAACAGTCACTGACTGTGAGGAATTATATCACCTTATGCTATCAATTAGAGCGCATGGCTGGACTAGAAATTTACCAAAAAATAATCTAATTACTGAAAAGTTAGATGATGAATTTACAGAAAAGTTCAGATTTATAATACCAGGTTATAATCTAAGGCCATTAGAAATGGCGGGTGCAATCGGGCAAGAGCAAATTAAAAAACTCCCAAAAATTATTGAAGGTAGAAAGTTAAATGCCAAACGATTTATAGAATTATTCCAAATGATTGAAGGAATTACAATTCAGAAGGAGACAGGAGAATCCAGTTGGTTTGGTTTCTCATTGATATTAGGAAAAAATATCGAAAGAGTGGACTTAATTGAGGAATTAAAGGCTAAAGGCGTTGAGGTTAGGCCAATAGTTACAGGAAATTTTGTTAGAAATCCTGTAATTAAATTCATGAATTATGAGATCCATGGAGAATTAACAAATGCGAATATAATTCATGATAATGGACTTTTCTTTGGTAATCATCACTTTGATATAACAGAAGAATTAGAAAAAATTGCAAATATTGTAAAAAACCATTTGGAAGAATTGACGTGACCAGGGGAAACTACATTAGTGAAGAAAAATATACCGAATTACTATCTTATTTACCACTAGTTTCAATGGACTTTATTATAAAAAATAATTCGGGAAAAGTATTATTGGGCCTCAGAACAAATGCACCTGCGAGTAATTATTGGTTCGTACCAGGAGGAAGAATTAGAAGAATGGAAAGTTTTCAAGATGCTTGTGAAAGGATTACTATTATGGAACTTGGCATAAAAATCAATATTAAAGATATTGAATTTATTGGCGCATTTCAACATATGTATCCTGATTCATCTTTTTCAAAAAAAGTTGGAGTCCACTATATATCTCTGGGCATGAAGATAAATGACTTAGAAATCAAAATAGATCAATTGCCCGATGCACAGCATAAAAAATATCAATGGTTTAGTTTAGATGAAATTAGAGATTTCAAAGACGTACATGAGAGGACAAAGGATTTTTTTGATCAGGCCATAGGAATTAGAAATTAAAAACAGACATGTATCTAAGATTTCACTACCTAGAAAATTGTCACTTAATTCTTTTTCATCTCTCAAGTATGTTACTATTTGTGACATTGTAGAGGTCTTTGGAGGAATAAATATAGTTGATTTTTTTAGGCAAATAATATCGCATAATACGTCCATTATTAGATTTCTTTTGGACAATCCTGACTTTTCAAGAGCGATATTTGACATATAATGAATCGGATTTTGGCCAAGTTTTTTATGATTAGGAATATTAGAAAAGGGATGTATATTTATGCCCGGGAAGACTTCAATGAATTTTTCTTTTGAATCAATATCATCAGTTGCAAGAAAAATATCTCTGAGTCCTGAAATATCAATGGCTTCAGATGTAGCAGAAATTATTTGCCCTATATCATGCTTCATGTCAGTATTTCGATAATGAACTGCAACATATTTATTTGCAATCTCAGATATTCTATCTTTAGCCATAGAAATTATTGCACTGTTTACTGATAATGAGCTAAGAGATGTTGGCCATCCTCCTGAAATTGGTAAAACTCGGCTGCCTTTCTTCCCCTTTAAGGGAGGATTTTGTCCATCTTTGACCAGTATTTAAAACAAATTTTTCTTTCTTTACTTGTTCCTCATCTAATTCAAGAGGGAACGAATAGTTATGATCGGAAGAAGTGATGGCATACTTGTTTCATAAATTTTTCGAGCCAACATAGCGCAGAGTCGTGTCTTTTAGAAATTTGGGCCGAAATACAGGAGTTAATACATACTCATTAACCAGTTTTTCATATTTTTCTGAGGGGAACAAGATATCATTCATAGGAGTAAATATCTGATAGAATGGCAATTGGAATCCATGATGAGATTCAGAAAATATAATAAGTTTACGATTTGTCAATTCCGAATAAGTAGGAGTTACTATCAGACGTAACATATGAAGCCATGCCTTTCGTGCAAAGGTGGGCATTGTATTGTTGGCTAATGATATCTAACTGCCCCGAGCCCGTTAATATCATTTACTTACAACGACCATAAGATAATTCATGGCGACATGATTGGCAATAAATAATATTAGTTCATTTTTAAAATTCCACGATAGGCAATCATTGCTTCTTCGATATCCGAATCCGAGATTAGTTTTCCATTATCAAGAACAATTCCTCTATTGCATAATTCTCTTGCCAAACCTAAGGAATGAGTCGATATTATCACAGATCCTGAATTCTTAACAAATTCTCTCAATCTTATCTGTGCTTTATTCCTAAATTCTTCATCGCCTACGCCAAGAGTTTCATCAATTAGAAGAATATCTGGCTTCAGCCCGGTTATGAAACCAAAGCCAAGTTTGCCCTTCATTCCTGAAGAGTAGCCTTTTATTCTTCTATCAATGGCATCTCCGATATCTGCAAAATCAATTACTGAATGTGTAAAATTATTGATATCTTGTTTTCTGACACCGTATGCTAGCGCTAATTCTATAATATTCTCCCTACCCGTGGCTTCAACTGAGAATCCCGGATTCGACCCTGCGAGTAAAATTACCCTACCATTAGTAATTATATTTCCATGACTGGGCTTTATCATGCCTGCTATCGTCTTTAATAATGTTGATTTACCTGATCCATTTTTTCCGATTAAGGCCACAACATCACCTTTTTTGATGGAAAAATTAATTTTTTGGAGGGCTTTGATATTTTTTACTTTGCCAATTCGGATAAAACTTCCAGATGGGTTATCAATATAATCAATACAGATATCTTGGACTTGTAAATTACCAGAAGTTACGACCATGATGATACATCCCAACGCAACCTGTCGATTTGTAAATATCCTCTCAACGATAAAAATATCACAATTATGCTAAGAGATAAAGTTATTCCAATGGAAAAATCTGTTAGCGACGACTCTAAATCAGCGATGAATCTGACAGTTTCAACAAAATAAGTAAATGGATTAAATTCATTTATACGGTAGTGTAAGCCACTAGTTCTAGCCAATGGATAGAGCACAGGGGACCCGAAAAACATCACAAGCATAAAATAATTCACTAAGTTTCGTATATCTGGGATTCTCCTGACTAGTTTGGACATATTTAGTCCAACTCCTTCGGCCAACACCCCAATCAAAAGAGAGAGAGAAATAAAAGACATTACTGAAAGTATGTTGACCTCTAAAAAGAAGAATAATATTATTGAAATCCCGCTAGACTGAATAATGGTTTCTAAAAACCTATATTTTATTGCAGCACTCACTAGAACTCTAGAACGAACTCTCTCGCAAATAATTCCTCCAGAAAATTTGTCAATTGAACCGACCCCTGACATAAATGAGCCTTGGAACATCCTGTACATACTGATTCCAATAAAAAGACTTTCAAAATTTGGATTTGAACGAACTACTGTCAAAACAAATAAGTAGACCAAGGAATATGCAACAGGGTCCATTATTAACCAAAGTATCCCTAGTCGCTTTTTACCTGAATAATTTCTGAGTTTATTACGAATAATAAATTTTTGTCTGACCTTGTCTAGTGAAATATCAACATCTTTCAATGGTCCAATGTCTTTACAAGCATTTGAATTAATGATACGTTGCAAGTAAAACCCCCTCTCTTTCAAATTTTCCAAAATCATCTGTTATATTAATCTGCTTAGTAAGCAGAATTGGGGCATGACTATTTCATAAATTCTTTCCCTACATTGCCCTATCTTCTAGATTAGTAAGATGGATGCTTAATTCGAGATATATTGAGAGTTTTGAAGTCCCTGACGGCCATTATAAAACAAGTACATTTACAAGATTCATCTAAACCAAGAATTTAAAAAAATGCCTATACAAATATCGATATTACTGCTACCAACTAACTTGTAATCATCAGAAAGTGGAGTTGCCCAGTTTCCATTCAGATAATCTTGCCAATGTTAAAGTGAATTACAGAATGAGTTACTCCGGCATCGATATTTTCAGACAGAATTCTGTCATTTTCAGAGCGAAAATCACCAGAGTGTGTATTTTTAGTTCACTTGTTGATTGTGACTACTATGGAAGTAAATCAAATTTTTATCTAGTTTTGACTCGTTTGGTTCATGGAAATAATGGAGAGTTTCCCCCCAGAGAGGGAGGTCCCCCCACCTGTAGGTATAGATGCAATCGGATTTATCTATTGCATCGATATATTTGAAAATAATTTTCCTCAATCTCAGTCTATCAAGATTTAGAGCGATTATATTAGTATAAGGCCCCCAAGGGTCCCTTTTTTTCATCCCCTCATAATTTTGTGACTCGAGGAATTCCAAGGTGAATTCATTCATCCCCTTTACTACGAATTGGAGGTCCAAGAAATCTTTAGCATAAATTGCAGAATATGATTTAAGATCCGCCATTAGGTTATCAATGTTGAATTCAATGATGCAATCTTCGTCTATCCTTACTATTCTGGAATATCCTCCCACATAATGCCAAAAGTCAACGAACCAAAAGCTACACATGTGCCTGTAAGCAAGTTTAAATTTCAGTGTATCAGAATCAAATTCAATGTGATCTTTTTGTCTAAATGCTTTCCCTATGTCTCTGATATCGATGAACCTAAAACTAATGTTGGTTTTTGAATTGATATGATTTTGATGCTCTAAGGAAATATTTCCCTCATGGAATAATATAAACTCGAAATCATTTACATTATCGCAGTTCTCTTCTATGGCTATATTCCTCTCAATCAGCATATCATATCGTACCAAATCCTTGTACCCCCTTGTAAGGGCTATTATTGCCTGTTTCTCCATTCTTACCACTTTTTACAATACTTTCTGTAATCAAAACACTTTTCAACTTATTGACTTGTTTATTTTTTTAAATTGATAAAGCGACTCTACGATGAGACGGTGGTCGCTATTAGAACCTACCCTACAAGTTATTTGGCATCAAACAAACACACTTCCAAACCGAATCAAGCAAGGCGTTGAAATACGATTAGAAACTAGTTGTTTGGAGATAAAGTTTGATGAGAATAGGCCGGCATAGTACAACTAGATAATTCAAAATAGTGGATGCCGGAGGATTTGAACCCCGATGCCACGTGGTTGTAAACCAGGTGCCCTTCCAAGCTGAGCTAAGCGACCCACATGTCTAGAAATAGACTCCTAATATTTGGAAATACGTAGTTTTACTACCGACTTAGGTATGCGCCAAGAACAATTGCATAATTCTCTATCTTCTAGACTTGTAAGGTGGATGCTTAGTTCAAAATATGAGTGCACATTGTTACCGGCATACTTTGGCTATGAGATATGGCGGAAAAGGTGAGCCAATACAGAGAGTATGTGCAATACTTGGAGATACTATTGCCGCAATAGAAACTCACTACTCCGAGAGAGTATTTACTGCTGAAGATAAGAAAGCATTTCACAGAGTGAACAAGAACTCCAGAAGAGAAAGTTCGAAAGGGACTCCTCGGCCTGATTTCTTAACATCTTCCTCCAATGCACGCCCATATTAAATTAGAAGAGTTCTGAATTTATAATAAAATAATTTAGATAAGTATATTGATTAATCTAAAGGTGTCTTTAAATACTAGAATTTAAAATAGATAAAATCAGCAGCTTCTATTGGCCTCAGAATAACGCAAACCCCTAAAGCAGAACCGCAAATTATCCCCCATATGAATGGATTTCTTCGAGCTAACCAGTATTTACCGCTACCCAAGTATCCACTTATGCCATGGAGAATTATGAATGAAAAGACCATTATCGCCGTTGTTACTTTAATATAAGGCAAGGAACTTAGTAATTCATCTAGATCCCAATATGCATCTATTCCAATAAATGACTTCATACTTCTGAATAACATAGTAGTATCTTCTATCCTAAATACAAGCCATGTAAAAAATATTGAAAATTGAGTTACTAACCATCCAAATCCTGTCATTATCTTAGGAAATTTATAGAAGCTAGATATTATCAACTTATTCGAAGCAAGCACACGGTTTCCAAGTAGTAAAATCCCATGCAAGAATCCCCAAATTGCAAAATTCCAAGATGCCCCGTGCCATAATCCCCCCAATATCATAGTTGCCATTAAAGCTAAAGCCAACTTTGTATTTCCATTGCGACTTCCGCCTAATGGGATGTACA
>Ga0209709_10000665_pt1 | contig 32421 bp, 37 predicted proteins | sample ArcticOcean_MG_C_2_FD_187435 | JGI IMG/M metagenome (GOLD analysis project Ga0209709, IMG submission 187435) | Marine microbial communities from western Arctic Ocean - ArcticOcean_MG_CB4_136 (SPAdes) (version 2) | ecosystem: Environmental > Aquatic > Marine > Oceanic | place: Arctic Ocean... | reverse complement strand
TATTCCAGATATATTTTGTATTCTACCCAAAAGATCAGAATTATTTATTTTGTCTTTTGCTATATTAAATATTGATTGGCCCGCACCAAAGTCTCCACCAATTCTTGGATTTTCTGATGTGCTTCCAGTAAGATGTTTTCCACCTACACCTTTTTCAGCAACGGGAATAATTGCTTTTTGACCAGTTAACCTTCGTATAAATCTTGCCGCCCAAACATCAATAGTTGCATTACTATCTTGGCCTGTTAAATTTTTCATAAACTGAATTGTCTTTGGTGATTTACCAGCTTCAATTCTTCCAAACATTCCCATTAAAGCTTCTGTCGCTGCTAGAGAGTTTGTGTTGTACAATTTACCAGCTGCATTTCTAAGCTTTGGAAAATCATCTATATCTTCTAAAGAAAGTTTTTTATTACTTACTGTTTGTCCAGCATCAATTCTTGCTTTGTAAGCTGCTATCTCTTTATCAAATTCACCAGAAGAATATCTTTTCATGATATCCATTGTTACATTCATGTTGCTTTCTACTTTAACACCAGGTGATGTAGCTGCTGTAACATCCATAACTGTATCAGTCATGCCGCCAAAAGTTTCTCTATTTGATCCAGCTACATCTCTGTACCAGCCCGCTTGTCCAATAATATTGATAGCTCTTTCATCACCGCTTTCGGCAAGCTTAACAATTTCCTCTACTTCATTAATTAGGTTATCAGATACTTGCTCAAAGTTTTTAGGATCACTAAAATTATACTCTGGTTGTTTATATTCTATTTTACCATTTCGTTTGTTAAACTTTTTAAACTCTAGCTCTTCCCATCCGTCATTTGGGTTTCTTTTTTTGTATTCTTTGTATTTGTCTTCAATAACTTGATCTTTGTATTGTTTAAAAAGTTTAGGATCGCCCTTTGAAAGATTTCTAAGAGTTTGTATTTCTGTTTTCCTTAATGGATTAATACCTTCAGGAAAAACAAACCCACTATGAAATGTGCTTGATTGATTAGGAAAAGCTTTTAGGGCTTGATTTAAAGTCATATAGACAGCTGGAGCATATTTAAATGCAGCAGCTAAACCCGTACCAGCAGCTATTCCCGTTACAGCAGATTTACCAAGTTGACTAAAATTAAAGTCTCCACGCACACGCTCTAAATAATCTTCATTTAATTCTACAATAAGGGCTTCATCAAGAACACCATTCTCTGAATTTTCTTGAGCTAAAGCTATTTTTTCTCTGATTGCTGTATCATCAATATCAGGATAAATCTTAAACATAATTTCAGCGTTTTCGTTTGTTGCTTCCCAATCAATCTCATCCCATAGATGACTTAATATGTATTGTTTTTGTAGTTGAGTATCATAAGCACTCATAAATACTCCGCCTTCAATAGCACCAATACCCATTATGCCTAATTTACTACTAGCAATTTTTCTTCCAAATAAGGTATTTAAACCTCCCCATGTAGCTCTTGCTATGCTCGTAGCAGTTCCAAGATTGACTGGGTCTATAATCGCTTCACCAATAGATTTGGTTATTAAAGTAGCGTCACCTGGTCCTCTTCTTTTTCTTCCCGCAAAATAACTATCTTCTAAAGCTAAAGGTTCTCCTAGACTATTTTTTTCATTAAAATAATCTTCGTAAGCCATAATTCCATGACCATTAGCTATAGCAATAAGTTGATCTTCTGGGGGTAATGCAGAAAGATTAGCCCAATTAACAACACCTTTTGTTAAATTGTGTTTATTGCTATTAACGTGCTCTATAAGCATAAGATTTTTATCTTCAGTGGTAAGTTCTTCGTCTTCTTTTAATGCACCTCCAAAAGGCGAAAAAGCTGATACACTTGTCCCATAATTAACCTGGTTAGAGCCTAGCCTTGCACTATCGCCCATGATGCCGCCATCAATTAATAAATCAGAAACAAACTCTAAACCTTCATCTTGAAGAAAGGTTGTCCAGCCAGCTGTATCATAAGAATTTTCAGCACCTTCTAAAACAACATTATCATTATCAATATTGTTTAAAAGTTCATCCTGGTTGTAACCTTCATTAACTAATGCTTGGCCCATTTCAGAGTTCATAAAGTCTTTGTGTTTTTGAGTTTTGCCATCACCAATATCTATTGCATCTTGGGCTATATCATTCGCATTAAGTATAAAAACCATTATTTAATTCCTTTAATTTGATTGATTTTCTTGCCTGTGTCTGTTTTTTCAAATGCTGTAACCGCATCAATATTTGTTTTTTCAGCAGTTGCATTATATGCTTTTGCAGCAAGTTCTTCATAGTTTAATTCGCTATCACCTTTGCCAATTTCTTTATTGTCCTTTTGATTAACATTTTCATTCCATCCAGATTGAACCTGAATAGATTTTAATTTTTCATCAGCAAATACTAAAGCACCTAAAGGAAAAGAACCTAATTCTGCTCTTTTTTTAATAGCATCTCTAGCACTTCCAACAGTTAAGCTGGTCCATTTTGTTGGATCATTACCTAATTTTTCAAGAAGAAACCCTGGTAATGTTAAACCAAACTCTCTCCAATCTTGATTAACATTTTTTCTGTAATAATTTTGAGCTTGAGCTCTTGCTACTTCTGGTGTCATTTCGTATTTACCACTCCAGATAAGCCTATCGTAATAATCTAAAGTTGCTTGTTGTAAGGTTAGGTCTTCATATCTAGGTATAGAACCACTACCAAAATCCATATTATAACCAATAGAAGCTTCAAGCTGATCTTTGTTATTATTGTAAAGATTAAACTGCTCATTATTATTTATTGCAAATTGTATAGCACCAATCATTTGTTGTTGGCTTTCTGTTTTAAATCTTGCACTATGTTTGGCAAAGTCTTTTTGTATTGCTATAATTTCTTCAATAGAAGTTGCTTGTGATAGTTTTGTCATCAATTCTCTTTTATAATTAAAATCATCAACATCATACTGACCCTTTAATCTTTGCAATAATTGATCTCTTTGTGTGCCTGTTATTTTAATTGTTCTATTTTTGCCATATTGATCTGTGAACTCTCTGCCATTAACAAGAAGGTCTTCAATAGTAGCTGTTGTAACTTCTTCTAAACCACCTACAATGTCTTGAATAATTTCCTGTTCCATAGCTTCTTGACTATCAGTAATAAAATCTTCTTCAGCTGTTTCTATTTTATTTTCTAAAGATAGAGCTCTATTAACTTCTCTTGTTCTTGCGTCATCAAGCTCTTCAATTCTTTTACTAATAGCATCTGGAGATAATCCATATTCTAAATTATTATATTTTGGATTAGCTCTTAAATCTTGCATTAACATATCATACGCTGGTCCTACTTTATCAAAAGCTAAACCAACAAATTCGTTTTCTCTAAGATCAATTTCTCTTTTCAAAAAATCTTGCCAATCTTTAATTTCAAGTTCTGCTGCTGCGGCTGGTGTATATGTGCTTGTTGCAGCAATATGTTCATACTGACTAATCCCTACTTTCGGATCAATACCTTGTGATAACTGTTTTAAATAATAAGTATCGCTCTGAGGGTTCACATCTAAACCAAACTGATTTAATGCAGTTGTATATAAAGAAGTTAAATCATTATTTTTTGTTGCCTGAAGCATTGTGTTAACTTGCAATTTATTATTCTTATCAAATGCAAATTTTGTATTTTCTATTGTTTCAGCAGTTACTGTTTTATGAACACCCTTAGTAGATGTTGCAAACATATTTATTAATTCTGATGTAAGAAGTCTTTTTACAGCTTTGTTTGATGGTGGTTTAAAACCTTCTGTCCCAGCGAAATTTCTTGTTGCATCAGTTTTCGTAGTGTTATCATAATAACTATATGAAAAATCACCGCCATTTAAAATAGATGTTCTAAAGTTTTCTAAATTTTTATTATGATAACTATCTCTATCTAATAAAGTTTTACCAAGAGACACTGTTTCAAGTTCAGATGTTATTGTGCTTACCCTTTGCAAAATTTCTGAAGCTTCAATAGCATCTCTCATTTGCTTTTCTTTTTGAGCAAATTGATTAACAACAGCTCCAGCTTGTTGAATTGCTTGTCCTATTTGTGCCCCAGCTGCATCACCAGCAGATAGTGCACCAGGGTTAGCAGTAACGCTCAAGCCAATACTTCCGCTTTGATTTGTTTGCTGAAGCTCATTATTAAATGTAGGAATTTTAACCATTTTTATTACCCATAGCTAGCGGCTTGTGAAACACCGCTTATTAGTGAAGCTCTACCTGATGCGTAACCAGCTGACTTAGCAGCTTGTCCGTATTTTACATTAAGGTTAGAGCCCATTCTTTGTTGTAAAGCTTCTTCGTTTAATTTTGATTGTTCTATTCGTGTATTGTATCTTTGAATATCAATTTGATCTTGTGCTTCTCTTGCATTTTCAAGCATAATTTCAAGACCAGTTCCAGTATCAGAACGAAAACCACTTTTATGAATTGCGACTTTTGCTGAACCTTCAAACTTTTTATAATTTTTTCTAAACCTTTGAATATCATATTCACTTTGTCGGCCCATTAATAATGCTTGAGCGTCTAATACTTTTGCATTTCTTTGATTTACTTTTGCCTGATACTCATAAGCTTCTTGTTGTTTTTTGCCCGCTTTTTTTGAAGAGTTATAAGCCATAACTCCGCCAGCGATACTTAATACAGGTGCTAACCAACCCATTAGAACAACCTCCTATAATTAATGTAATCTGAACCATCTGGTCCATAGTGTTTAAAAAAACCATCCTGAATAAAACCTAAAATCTTTATTGATCTTTGAGCTCTGATCCAGTCAGCGTGTACTTGTGTTTGTATTCGTTTAATATTTTTTTCTCTAACAAGAATAGGTATTTGTCTTTCAACAAACCTAATAATCTTTAATCCATCCTTGTGGACTTTATTTGTTCCAAAGAACCATATATGCCAATGGCCTTTCCACATTTTTTTCAATCCAAATGAGGCAATAACATGACCGTTATTAACAAAAGAAAAACTTGATCCTAAAGAATAATAAACCTCAAAATTGTTTGTATCTTCTGGTAGTCTCCAGGTTTCTAGTGAACCATCAGAAGGTGGATTATCTAAGACCTCTTTCATATGCCAAGGCTCAAACTGTATTACTCTAAACGTCATTCTTCAAATGTAGATAATCTTGGATATAAAGCTAATACGGTTAGAGGTAACGGCTGATCTTGGACCACGAATATAAATCCGTCAGTATCGTAACCACTTGAAAATTCAACCTCTTTGTCTCCAGTAAATAATGGTATAGCTTGGTCCATTGCATCTGCTGATGATCTAAAGGGAATTATATCTGCCACATCTGCGTTTTGGCCTATTTTAATTCCTACTGATCGAAAAACCCTAACAGTAACATCTCTTATTCTTTTTAATCTTCCTTGTGCAGTACCTTGAGCTGCACCAGCGTCTATTCTCATAGTCTGTAATGTAGATGTATATGGTAATCCAATATGTGCTGATACCGCATTTCTGTTTAAAGAAAATGATCCGTCAGCAGCTACAGTAACTTGAGGATGAGCCGAACCATCAGCAAGAACATTTACAACCTCACCAGCTAAATGAACAGCACCACTAAATGACGAAGCAGCAGCACCGTAATAGGATAAACCACTATCAACAAAGTAAGCATCTTTGACTTCTGTTCCAAAGTCTAAATAATTTAATCTTTCAATATATCTTTTTGTTTCTCCACCAACAGTTCTTTTTACAGATAGATAAACTTGGTCTTCATCTAAAACTCCTGGAATAGTAGCAACACTTTCAACAATACCGTAAGGATAAGTAATTGCATTTAATTTTGTAACAGCTGATAAATTATTATGAGCTGCGGCAGTAGTTGAATTAGCACCTCTTGTGCATCCAGTAAAACTAGTTGCGGTTACGCCTGTGTAAGTTATTTGTTCAGTACCAATAACGACAGTTCCTGTTGATGTAAAATCAGCAGTTGATCCTACAGGAATTGTGGTAACAGAATTATTTATTGCTGAAGTTAATTTAGATGTTGATTGAACCCATTGACCACCTAAAGTTTGAGTATGCCAGGCAATAACACTTTCTTCTCTTCGGTAAGTCATACCAGCTAACTTGCCATTGTTTAAAGTACACCAAAGAATATTATCTGGCTCTTGCATATGAGATATAGATTTTATTCCAGTCTCAGTTATGTGTTCAGATAAGATTGTCATATCTGGAGCTTCATAAGAGTTAGTATCAAAACTATAAACTAGCTCTCTTATTTTTCTTCTGGCCCTTTGAACAAATAGAGTTACATTTCCTACTTGAGCTGGTTGTATATCAGCTGATCCATAATTGGCTTGTCTTTTAATTTGTATATTAGTTGGTGTTACAGGGGCATCAGTTCCAGAGGCTTGAACTGCAAATTCACCACCAGAAGTTCCTACAATTAAAGATGATCCTGATGATAAATATCTAATAACATTAACCTGGTTAGAACCTAGTGTATAAATTAATGCGTTATCATCTGCCGTGCCTAAGTTATAATTTTCAAAATCACCTGAAGCAGAAAAGAATAATGTTTGGGGATTATTATTTGTCCCAGCAAAAACTAATCTTTCTTCATAGAAAGCTACTGCTCTTGGATAACCAGTATTTCCACTAAATGCACCTAAAGACCAATTTCTATTAGTGTCTAAATCAGTACCGTAATAATTAGAAACAACACTACTTGTGGTTCTTGCACTTGAAGAGTTCCAACCCATGTAACCAGTTAAAGTGCTTCCCTTAAATGGACTGCCTTGAGCATTACTTTGACTAGCGGTTTTTGTTCCTATCTGATCACTTGGTGCAAGTAATAAAGTATCATCTGTAGACTTAACAATTAAGTAAGGTGGCTTTTGATCATTGATCCATGTGTTATCTGTTGTATAACTTCCATTGCCAACAGTAAGCTCAACAAACATATTTTCTTCAAAACCTTCGGTAACAAAACCTCTATTCTTATCTGTTATTCTATCGTTATGCTCTAATCCTGTGCTTGATGGATCACCATCATCAGTACCAATACCAACGCTTACATAATTAGGAACAAGCTCTGATCTTCCATCTTCGTTTTCTTGAACATCACCTTTAATAACATTCTTCCATGTTACTGTTGCATTGGCAGCGTGAGTTGCAGCCGTTGTTCCACCATAACCTCTTGTAAGAGAAGTTAGATTATTACTGCTAGTAGCATTATAATATATTAACTCGCTACCAATTTCTACAATACCTTTACGAGGTATATTTGAATTTGACGCTAAAGTTAAAGTGGTAACAGAAGGGTTAATTTGAGCATTTAAGGTTTTGGTTAATAATCCAGTAGCTTTGACAAATCCATCATGTACTCTAATTGGCCTTCCAATATCTAAAGAGTTAAATCCAGTGCTATTATTAATTCCCACTAAAGTAGGTTGAAAATCATCAGCCCCATCAGCGCCTTTCGTTTTTGTAAAAGCTCCTAAGTATACAGCACCAGTTGCTCTGTCTGCGTGTGTAGTACCATCATATGAAAATAGATATGTTTCTTCTAAATTCATATCCATCATTGGACCAAATCGAAAATCTACTTCAGTTAAGGTCCATGCTGTGTGATCCATTCTTGTAAGCTTTCTAACCTGGTGGTTTTTATGACACAAATACATAACATCAGCAGACTGAACAAATTTAATTTCATCAAGCTCGTTCTCTAAATACGGAGAAGAAATTTCATAAGCAGAACCGCTGTCTACTATTTGTCCGCCATCTTTATAAAAACGAATATATTGGTTACCAAACTCCATGACATAAGTTTGAGTTACGTTAAACTCAAAAGGAATTAACCTAATCGCTTTTGAATTATCTTTTACCTCTGATATAAAAATTGCACCTGGTCTTCTTGCAGCACCCCCGTGAGGATGAACAAGAAAATTATTAAGAGTTTTACAACCTTGAAAATATTTATCAAAATCTGTTCGGCCATCCATTCTTGGAGAAAGTTCTCCAGCCGTAAACCCTGTAAATGCTGGTGCGGATTTAACCATTTTAGTACCTTGAATTTATAAATGTATCTGAAAGAATTGAGCCACTATCAGCTACGCCTGTAACTGCTCCTGGCGTACCTTCTGTAGCATCAACAAAGCGAGCTTCAGAAAGTTTATTAGAATATAAATTGTACATATCCTGTACAAGGGTATTAGAACCTACAATGGCGTATGCAATATCTGCTGCCATTCTAGCTGCTATTGTTTCTACCAGAAGTGTGTCCCATTGTTGAGGATCGTTAACTCTTCCAATGTATAAAATATTTATTGTACTTTCATCGGTTAAAATTTTTCTTCCCTCTACACGATGAATTGTATCAAGCTGTTCAAGTGTTAATAATCTTAAACAATACGGATCGGTCGGAAGTGTAAATTGGTATGAGAATTCAAACTTTGGGGAAGTAGCATCTGGTGCTAAAGAAGTTCTTTGAATAAGGCAGTTCCAAGGATGTGCCCTCATAACGGCATCTCTTACAAACTCATATCGTTGGTTGCAAATTCGACCCGTTTTACTGTCTTCAGTTAAATCTAGTATATTACTTGCACCAATCATATTTAATGCTGAATTACAAATGTTGACATCTGATACTGCCATTTTAAACCTCTATGTTTAGATAATTGTTTTTCTTTTTTTCTTTGGAAAGCCAGCTTTCATATTTGAATAGGCTTTATCTGAAACTGTAGATTTTTTCTTGGATCTACTTGTTCCAGCTTTTTTTCTTTTATTCATGTTTTTATATAAGGACATTTTTACCTCAAATTAAATATGGGAAGGCGATAACTCAACCTTCCCATATTCTTTTAGTTATTAACTAACTGTATAGTAAACCACAGTCGTAATAGAACCACTGATGGTTGCGCCACCAGTTGTTACTAAAATGTCTGTAATTGTTGATGTAATTTCATCACCTATTGTTGCGATTTTACCATCGACTGATAAACTAATTAGTTTATTTGCAGTATTGGAAGCAGTAGCCGCTACATATTTGTCAGCGGTTGTTCCATTGCCTACAGCTAAAGTTGAAGAACCACCTAAAGCGTCAGCTTTAACGTGAATGTCTACAATTCTAGCACCGATAGGTAATCTTGCTACAGTGATGTCAGATCCAGAAGCAAGCGAGCTTGCTTCATAAGTGTCTTTAAAAACTCTTACTGATCCATGTACATCACCAGCACCTGAAAGCACTGTTGGTGTTGCATCTAAGTTAGTAATATTTGTTGCTTTTACACTAGCCATTTTCTATTACTCCCTTACTCGGTACATTCTATTGATACGACTTTAGCTTCTTCCATACGGGTAGATCCAAAATCTGCACAATAAAATACTTGTGTTGAATATGATTTATCAGCTCTTTCGTCAATTTTTGCACTGACGTTTTTGCCAACACCTAGTAGCAATCCATCTTCAGCCCAAGCAAATGCAGTTCTGGTAGTACCAGATTTAGCAAGTCTGTTTGAGACAATGAATTTAAATCCAAGGAAAGTATCTACTTCGCCTTGCACTAAAGCTTTTACAGAATTGTAATCAGCTGAAGTTACTGTTGTGTTGTTTAATAAATCTTCGACTTGCTCAGGACTAACAGCAATATATCTACTGATTGACGGGTCTACGCTACCTAAGTCTAGCTTCTTTTTAGCTTCGACTAGTTTAGCAATAGTTAGACCAGCTGATCCGTGTACTATTGTGTTTGTTAATGCCTGTGATCCAGAACCAGATTTTCCTGTAAGTGCAGCACTAGTTGCGGCAGAAATGATACTATCATCCATTGCACGCCCCATGGCAGCAGCAGCAGCTCTAGCATATGTTGATTTAGGATCAGCTAAAAGTCTAACTTTGTCGCTGTCGTCAATCAAGTCTGCCCACTCATAAGTTTCAGTCACCACCATTCTTCTTGAATGTGGTGTTTCTACTAATGGTGTGTCAGCATGACGTGAAGTTCTTTTAATCGCAGCAGTTGAACCTACTTGATCAAAAAATGCTTTTTCGCCATTAATGCTTTCTTCTCTTACTGCATTACGCAAAAGTGATCCCATTTGTTGTGACAACAGATCAATATTAGCTGAAAACTGCTGCACAAATGCGGTCGTTATTTGATTACTCATTTGTTTCTCCATATAAGTAAAAAAAACGGTTACCTCACGAAATGTGAGACCTATTATAAAAAAGGACTATCGTGTCCACTAAAACGGAGGGGCAAAAGCTTATCCTCTAAAAAGATTTAATATTGTAGGACCGAAGTTTATCTACTATTAAACCTAACTGGCATCGCCAGTTATTTCTGCTATTTGCTCACGAAGAGCTAAAGCTTGATTGACATAATGTTCATGCTCTGGATGTTTTCCATCCCAATACGGAGTATTAGGTGCAATTAATTTTGCTATCTCAGCTTGAATTTCATTTGGTGTTGAAGCACCGCTTGATTTCATTCCACTAAGATCATCTTCGCTAATTTTGTCAGTCATAAATTTTCCAATGTCCGACATAAGACGAACAAAGTTTGGATTATCTCCAAGCATAGTTCCGTCAGCCATTCTCGTAGTTGCCATTGCATTGGCAGTTTCTTTGCTGCCAGCAAACTCATTTATTGTTGCTGTAGCTAATTGTTGCCTATCATCATAAGCATCACCCCATTGAGACTTTAGTTCTTGGATAGCATTATCTCTTAAACTTTCTAATGCTTTTGTATTTGTCTCTAGTTGAGTAGTAGAAAAGTCATTATAGTTGTTAAAAAAAGTATCGGCTTGCTCTTGGGTTAGACCACTATCAAATGCGGCTTTTCTAAAAAAGTTAACAACATTGTCAGGTGTATTATCGACAACATCAATTTGATAATCATCAATACTTCCTGGCCTTCCTATTTTACTATAAAACTCAGCTCTCTCTTCTGGTGTTGCGTGTTTACCAGGTAAAACAACCTTATCAGCTCCTATTAATTTTTGTGCATTAACATAACTTTTTGCTAATGCTCCTACATCAGTTATATTTTCTAATGAACGATGTGTAGCTATCTCCTCTGGAAGTGTTGACCTCCAATCTTGAACACTAGCACCGTCAGACGATGTTTCCACCGCTGCCTGTTCGGCAACCTCTAGTTCAGACATATTTTCTCCTATGTTGGTTCTGTTGATATCTGGGCAAGAATATCATTTGGGTTTTGTTTTTCTTCTGGCTCTTTCATACTTAAAAGCCACAAGACTACGCTACGCTGCCCTTCTGCGTAAGCAAGTTCATACGGATCAATTTTCCCCGTAGGAATTGTTGAAGTAAAAACAAAAAATCTTTTGGATAAGTCGTTTAATACTTCTGTTCCAGTATAAGACTTAAAAAGTTGCTCATAGTTGGACTTTGTTGTTTGCGATTTTTTTATTAATTCCTCTTGTGTTGTCATCCTCTCCTCCTAAATTTTTATTCTCCGTCTAAAGCTTTTAATGCTGGTGCGGCTTTATTCATCATTTCTGCATCTTGCATTTGCTTCATCTGCTCTTGTTGTTTGGCTTGATCTTGTTGCCTTTGGTATCTAATGCCAGCTATTTCTTCTTCACCCTTAGTTACTTCAGCTGGTATACCTAGAACTCTAATTAAATGTCTTGCTATCCCATCAATATCTAAGAAATCAATAATTTTAGGATCGACCTGGGCCAATGGCTGCATCATTTCAAATAGCTGCATTGTAGATTGCATATCACCTTGTTTCTGAGCTTTAGCTAATGGTGAAACATATTCAATATCAACATCTCCACCTTGTAACATTGCTGGTGGCTGTGCTAATTTTTCTGTTCTCATTAATATCATAAACACTCTACTAATTAATGGCTGTAAAAGTTCGGCTTGTAACCTTCCTAATACTGGACCAAGTAGTTGCATTTTTTCATTAGATCGAGCCTGGACTTCAGTCGCTGTCATTTGTGGCCCGCCCACGCCCAGCTGTAGCTGATCCACATAAAACGCAGCTCGAATTGCTTGTCTACGCTGCTCCTCCATCTGAAGACCGAGTGGGTTATTTGCCCCAATATTTAGGGGCTCTAATCTATCTCTAGTTCCAGCTCGGTAAAAATTTAATCCGCCTGGCACTGTCCTGATAGGTAATACAAAACCATCATCAGGTATCATCAATGGAGGGTCGACTTGCTTTTGTGCAGATCGAATTGTTACCTCTGACATTTTGTTAAGCATTTTAATATCAGGTAATGCAGTCATAGCTGGGCTACGGCCATATCCCTGTTCATTGCTTGCCTTTAAATATCTTGGGCACATATATGGAAATTCGTCAAAACCACTTTCTGCAATTATCTCTACAGTTTCTGGGTTTATATAAATTGACGCAAAAGGTTTGTTGTCAGAAGTTGGCCTGGTAACATCCCTATCTGTTCTTGAAGTAACAACATGAAGTAATTCAATTTCGTCACTTGGATCATTCTTAAAAGCTTTTTCAAGAGAAGCTGTGTTTCCAAATTTATCTACAGCAGCTCTAGCTGAAATTTTAAATTTTCTAAATACACTATCTACTCTTCCATTTGCATCTTCAGATAAAAAACACTCAGAAATATGTCTTGTAGAAAAACGGATATCAAATTCATCATCCATTTCAACAAGCATCACACCCGTACCAAAAACAATAAGGTCATGATAAAGTTCATGTATTTGTTCCTGAAAATTACTTCTGTGAAAAGTATTGTACATTTGTTTTGTAGCATTATCTAACCAAGTCTTTGCTTCATCACTTTGCTCTAACTCTGGAGAAGTAAATCTCAAACTAAACCAAGGAGAAGAAGCGTTAGTTAACATTCCATGTAAGCTTGCGGATAATAATTCAGCAGCATGAACAGCTGTAGCATCAAAAAGATTAACTGTTCTTTTTTCCCCAGGAGAACGTGTATTAACTATATCGCTTTTTCTAGGGGCAACATAATCACCAAGCTCTTGCCAGTGTTGTTCCCATGTTGATCGTTGTGATTGTAATGCACTAAATCTTTTTACGAGCTTTGATGCTTTGTCAGTTGCCATTTCTATATCCTATGATTTTGCTGCTGTTTTTTTAGCAATTAAAGATGGTGTATTTAAGGTTGGTTGACTGAGTAAACCTGACCCAGCAAAAGGATCGGAAGCATAATTTCTTCCAGCCGTTCCCATTCCAGTAAATCGTAATCCTTTTTTACCAGCATCTTCATCGCCTATATGAACAACATTCTTTGGCATAACAAAGCCTTTTGGTTGGCTATCTTTTTTCTTTTTCTTCTCATCACGTTTTTTCTTATCTGCTAATGTTTTGCTCATAGGTTGATTAAGGCTAAAATCCCAATCCCAAGCATCTGATAAGGTTGTCATATTAACACCAAAAGCAGCTAATTGTGATCGAGTTAAATCGCCATTTCTAATCATTGCTAACAATCTATTTCTATCAGCACCACCAGCTGTATAAAATAAATGAGAAGCTTGTTGTTCTGTAGAAAAATTAGAAAATGTTTCGTTTCCAAATAATGTCTCAAATGTCTTTTGATCTATATCTCTTCCAAAAATACTAGAGTAGGTTTCATTAAAAGATGTATAATTGTCGAAATCATCATACCACTCACCAGTTTTTTCTTTTTCATTAGCATCCCAATTTTCTATAGTATAATCTTCGTCAGTAAATAAACCCCCAGCCCTACTAATAACCCTACCGTCTTCAGTTAAGACTATTTTAAAACTTGTGCCGCCTCCGAGGTTACTTGATCCCATATAAGCAGATGTATCAATTTCATATACCCAAACTCTTTCACCATTCATTGTAGCTTGAGTGTACCCGCTGTTTTCTAGGTTAGGATCAATATCTTCAAAGTTCATAAAAGTGGTTTCAGATACAGTTGAGGTTTCACCATATACAGAAGACCATGTTGTTTTATCTACATCGCCATTATTATTTTCTGTTGTTGTAATTTCTTCTTCATCTAAACCACTTTCTGTGGCGCTACCTTCAGTTGTAAGGCTATCACCGCCACCATCATTAGCAGCTTCAACACCATTATCGACTTCATCACCTTTGGCATCTACTACACCATTAACACCACCATTTAAGATTGTAGAAAAATCTATGCTGTTTAAAGATGAGAGATCAAGAAAACTACCCCCGCTGTATAAACTAGAGAAATCAAAATTACTTAAAGTAGAGCTATAATCGAAATTTGTTAGGTTTGTGTCAGTAGTGTTTGAAACATTGTCTATAATGTCATTACTTTCTTGCGTAGCATTATTTACAGTCTTTCCAAGATCAGCAGCATTATATGTACTTACTAAACTTGTATCTAACCCTGATGATGCCAAAGTTGTATCAGCTACAGATTGATAGTTTGGTAGATCTTCCATCCAGCTAAAATCTAAATTAACACCCATTATTCCTGTCCTTCTTGCATAGCTTCAAAATCAGCTATTTGTTGATTTGCATTTTCTTGTGTGGTGGCAACCCTGTAGTTAACTGGTGCTGGTGTTATTAACCCCATTGGTCCAGTAACTATTGTTTTTCTTCGGCCATAAGCTTTAAATAATCTTCGCCTAGCTTCGATAACTAAACTGCGGTTTGAATATATAACCTGGTTAGGTCTAGCACTATCCATTGGGTTACCAGTAGGATCGATTTCGTCACTACCAGCAACAAGAGCCACATCCACGGGGTCATCTTTTAATATATCCTCTGGACTTCTTAATCTTTCTGGCTTCTTTGCCAGTACATATTCCCCTGTCGCATAATCTAAATTAAACATCATGCCTTCAGGTGCGGCATCCCCTGTTACAGGGTTCGTTAATAAACCTTGTCCAATATTTTCAAACATTCTTATCTCATTCTAAAGTAATTGCTAAAGGGTCGTAATTGCTATCGGCATATTTCTGCGGGGCTCTTTGTTGATCTCTTATTTCCCGAATACCCACTGCAAGATATCGGAAAGCGTCAGCAGCATGGCTGGACCAGTCATGAATAGGAGATGGCCTAAAAGATCTTTTCTTTTCATCATATGCCCTGTGATATTGTCTTAACGCTTCCAAGCCTTTTTTAGTTTTTTCAGTGTCGAAATAACACCTTTGTAGTAAAAGTTGAGCAGCGTGTATGCCGTCTTCAATAGGTAGTTTAGGGCACACACGAAAGTTGAGACCAAGATCATAAGCAGTCTCACGCCTAGACTTTCCCGTACCCAATTCACGGACCTCGATATCATGAGGGGCAATGTGATCGTTATATATATAGTTAAGGCTAGCCAAATACTTAATGTAGTGAGGTAAGCCTTCGTTGCGATTTTCGTAATAATCAATAACATTTATCTGTCTTCCTATCTGTTGAGTGAACCATATGGCGGTGCTGTCACCTATTCCCAAATCCCAATAAGTTTGCACGGGATATGCGGGGTCATATGGTATGGTTGTAATTCTTTTATCTTCTAATGCTATTTGCATTTCTTTGCCGTAGATCGCACCTGGCACATTAGCCACCCAGGAACATTCAAACTCCTGTTCGTACTGATCATCGGTCATCATGACCTTGGCGGCCGTCAATTCTTCTTCGTCTAATATTCCTGTTTCTGATGCCTTGTATAATATCGTATACCAATCATCTTCATTTGATGCCTTTTCATAATAGTCAAAAAACATATTGTGCCCTCTAGGAGTTCCTATAAACACACACCAACCTTTTCTATCTGAAAGAGCTGGTCTAATAATCTCTGGAAAGATGGGCTCTGGCATATCAGCCACCTCATCCATAATACATCCATCTAAATAAATACCTCTAAGGCTGTCAGGGTTCTCAGCTCCTAGAAGGGATATACGAGCTCCATTTGGAAGGTCGCATCTTAATTCTGTTTCATGATACCTTACTCCAGGTATCTGTTCCGTAAATTGCTTTACATAATCCCAAGCAACAGCTTTTGCCTGTCTGTATGTGGGAGCAAGATAAGCAAACCTAGGGTTAGTTTTATCGCATAGTATTGCTGCTCTGAGGACATGGTTTATTGCCATGACTGTTTTACCAAATCTTCTGTGACACACTACAACGCCCCATCTATATTTATCTAAGGCATAATGTAGTTCTGCCTGTAATGGTCTTGGCGTATATGGTATGACGATCTCAGTCACTGTTAGACACTCCTCTGTTTGGTTATAACGCACCTCCAGCCGCTCCCGTTTCTTTGGGGGGGTAGGGGTCGTAATGGCTGAAAACATACCCCCCATGCTTAATTATTTATTGTTGCGGGTGCTGATCCCGAAACATATGGCTATTTACTGCGGATAATCTACAGCCAGAGAAGATATAGAGAAGATAATCATAAGCTTGGCCTATGTTATCTGCATCCTCGTGCGTGCGAGTGCTGACACGCAGCGTTAAACACACACACTATTCACTAGGCTTTACAAGCTTCATGACTTGAGCAGTATTAGTACCATTACTCTCATCATCAGCAGTATTCTGCCATGATAAGGTTATGACACCTGTGTCCTGTTTAGTATCTACCTTGTTTGTAAGACCTTTAGGTTGCATCTGACGTGCTCTTTTATCTAGCCAATACGATGCCTTATCTCGTCTTAAAACTTCACTGTGCTTCTCTTTAGCGTCTTCAGGGAAGGGTTCATTCCATATATCAGCTATCTGATCCATTAATACTTCTGATTGAGCAGCTCTTGCTCTAGCATATCTTTCATATGCCTCTTCAGTGTCCTGGCAATGCCGCAGCACTGTTCTCCAGGATGGTAAGTGAGTTTCTTTACATATAGATGTTAAGCTCTCACCAGATACAATACGATCTAATACTTCAGTAAATTGTTTTTCTGATAATCGTTCTTTTTTAGGCATATATAGTTACCTCTAAAGCTTCTGATTTAATAATAAATACTGTTGATTTAAATCGTTGTTACTAGGACTGACATTTATAAGAAAGGGAGGGAGATTAAACACCAGCCCTAGATTACAATGTTGATAACTACCTATAATTATGAGGAGAGGAGAACAGATAGCTATCCAATGTTAACTAATTAATAACATTATTCGTATCATTCGCAACATTAAATGACATAACTGTTAATAATATATAGACACTTGCTGTCAATCAGTATTGTCATACTAAGTCAATCATTATACATTTAAACAATGAGGGTATTAAGCTTATTTGACGGATGTAGTGGAACACAAATTGCATTAAACAATTTAGGTATTAAAGTTGATACTTACTGTGCAAGTGAAATAGATAAATATGCTATTCAAATAACACAAAAGAACTTTCCAGATACTGTGCAGCTTGGTGATATTAAAGACATTAAAGGTGAAGATTTACCTGACATAGATTTAATAGTAGGTGGCTCTCCTTGTCAGGGGTTTAGTTTTGCGGGTAAGCAATTAGCTTTTGATGATCCACGTTCAGCATTGTTCTTTGAGTTTGTTAGATTGTTAAAAGAAGTTAAACCTAAATACTTCTTGCTTGAGAATGTTCGTATGAAACAAGAGTTTCAAGATGTTATATCAGAACAAGTATCATCTATATATCCTGAGTGTTCTAATAATGGTCTATTTGGTATCGAACCTATTCTAATTAACTCTGCATTACTTTCAGCACAGAATAGAAATAGATTGTATTGGACTAACATACCAAACATTGAACAGCCAGAAGATGTTGGTTTAGTATTGAGAGATGTGTTGGAATATGAACCAGAAGAATTTACAAAGATGTCAGATAACTTTCTCAAAAGAAATGGAGAAAGAAATTGTATGATTGATGATACCAAAGAAAAGGCTCACAGTTTTTCTGCTATGGATTATGTAAAGAATGGAAGGCAAGGTAACTATTTAGCCTGTGATAATGAAGGTAAGCCTACTTACAATACAACGAAACAAGTCGGTACTGCCGCAGAAATAAATGGTCATGACATATTAAAGCGAGTGTACTCAGAGGATGGTAAATCACCTACACTTAACTCAATGGGTGGTGGCAATAGAGAACCTAAAGTTGCTGTTAAAGGTGGTGCTATCAGAGGTAGATATAATGATGAGGGTAAAACTAATCAGCATTTAGAGATACGAAAGGATACTAAAAGTAATGCTATTACTACAGTACAAAAAGATAGCATAGCAGTTAAAGAAGAAGAACTAACTTGGCGTAAGCTAACGCCTTTAGAATGTGAGAGATTGCAAACAGTTCCAGATAACTATACTGATGGAGTATCAAATACACAGCGATATAAAATGCTTGGTAACGGATTTACTGTAAAAGTTATTGAGCATATCCTCAGTCATATGAGTTGAAGTTGGTAGTATAGCCTTATAATCGCATCTATAAGCTTTCTTTTAACGGTCCTATGATCTATGGCCATAATCTTTGCTACTCTATGCCAATTAGGACCACGCTCTCTATATCCAATGCCTGTATTTTTATCGTTAATAATGGAGCTGTGTGCTACTGCCCAGATAAGCCTTCTTTCATCCAGGTTGATCATTGATGATAACTCTAATGCTTTGTCATAGTGATCTATTTGTTTTGCTGATGCTCTAATTTGTGGTTTAGCTCCGCTATCCCATCCATAAGCATCCCAGGCTATTTTGTGATCAGGCCAATAAGATAGTTTCTGCTTACGAAAGACAGCTGGCAGTATTTGCTCTATGTATGCAGCTTCAATAAAGAAGTCATAAAGTTCTGATACGTCATGTTCGTGGAACAGTTTTGAGGCCAAGAAATTTCTCCATTTTGGTTAACCATAAGTTCTTTTGTTGATCATTCAGGTTTGATGCATTGTTCAGGAGAGAGGCATATTTATCTCTAGATAGGTTTTTATCTAGCTGCTTGAATACACGCTTCCATCGAAAGTCTAGCGTGCCCATTTTTTGTCTGCTTGTTTTTGCTGCTGAGTAATAAGGGTTGAGCTCTTTTGCTACATCCTTAATAATTTTATCAGCTCTAGCTCTGCTATTAATAGCTTGAGAGCTATTAAGATTGCTATTATCTTTATTTCTATAAATTTGTTTGGTGGGTTGATTAGCGATCCCGCTATATATAGCACCATCGGTATCATATTTCGATTTAACGGTCAAGGTGCTCTCTTCTTTGGTGCTGTTTTCTGTAATACCTCGCTGCTTGTCGAAGCAATCTTTCCTCATCGGTTCGCATAACAATCTGTCGTTCATTGTTATTACCCAGGTACTCTCTTGGCGATAATGTGGTTGCTTGCAAACAAAACATTCTCCTAGCGGCAGCTCTGTGCCTTGCTGTTTTCTTTTCGAGACCTTCTTTCGCATACATTACAAACTCCTTAGTAAATACCATTTTTTAGCAATGGTTAGGGCAACGTCTAACCAGGTATAGTTTGATAAAGCTTTTTTTGCCTTGTTTGGAAATTGTGGGTTAGTTAGTGCTCTTGCTACATCTACTGAGCTAACATCTTTTTCTTTTTTTAATCTTTTTAGTTCTTCTGATGCAATCATTAATGCCTCTAAAGCATCGTCTATTTCATGATCTCTTGCCAAAGACTTCTCTTGCGGAAAAGAAGATAGTTTATTCAACATCTTTTCACTAATACCTGGCATTATTTTCTAAGCCACATTTTTAACATCTTCATTTTCTTCTTCTGGTAGATTATAAAAATCATTTGGTTTAACCGCACCCATTGTAAATTCTTGTATGTTCAACATGATTTCTTCAGCTGGTCTGGAAAAATCCTTGTGTTGAAAAGGTAAACAATACCTTCTTGCTACTGTTGCGTGTGACACCCCTATTCCATTTGCCAAAACTGAGTATGACATTGGCTTTCCGCCACGCTTCTTTGTATGTCTCCAATCCTCTAATCGCATCTTATTTATCTCCATGTGTCATAATGTGTTACATACTATGTGTATTTGCTTGACAGATCAAGTCAATGTCATTATTTAGTTTGACAGTAGCTGTCAGTATGATACTGATAATAGTCCGTATTGATTGCTCTTTTATTAATAATAAAAATACTTACAAGGGAGTTATAAGTGACATGGACACAAGAGCTAAAGTAAATATTGTAAAAAAAGCAGAGCAGATAGCGGTGCACAATCATATGGTTGACACTGGGAAGACACAAAACAAAATGGGAGAATTGATCATGGCGGCCTCCGAAAGGATTAAATCAAAAAATAATAACGTAAGCTTGCTTCAGGTTGCAGCAAACAATATGGGATTAACAAATATTGAGCTTGCACAACAATTAGAAAAAAGACCTGAGAGTATTTCAAGGCATATGAATGGTAAAACTCAAATCAGTATAGAAGACGCTGAAATGTATGGTAAGCTTTTAAATATTCCGCCAGCTATACTTTTGTTTCCACCTGATCCTGTACCAATAATTGGATATGTGAATTTTGAAGCTAATCCAAAAAACTTTGATCAGCCTGATATACTTGATGTTGATATTATAGAGGAAGAAAGATTTGCAATCCCGCCTGTTACCTTACCAAGTTGTAAAATACTTTTATCTAATGAAGAAGGTCATATGGCCTATGATAAGGTAATCATGCTTGATACAACACCAGGAGAACATTACTTACAAAAATTTTGTTTTGTTCGTATGACTAAAAAGTCTGCTGAGAAACACGGTGTTAGACCTATTGGATTTTATAAACCTTTTAAAGAGCCCCTAGGAAAGTTATCTTTGCTTGTACCTTTTACTGATAAAGTTTTAACTGAGTGTGAAGTAGAGGAAGTGTACCAAATATTTGCCACTGTTGATGGTAGGTCACATAGATCTGTATGGATGATCAAAGAAGACGATTATTTTAAAAGATAAATAACAAAAAATATTGTAATTGAGGGAGCTATATGCTCCCTTTTTTATTGCCTATGCCTTAATAAGTAATAGTAAATGATAGCAAATAACATTTATTATTGACATTGAATGTCAAATCAAGTTATCTTCCAAATCAATTAAAGATACGGGAGATATCATGAAAGGGAAATTATCAACACCAGATTGGGCAAGCAATTTAAATTACTATCATCATAGTAATATAAAATCAGCACCTTTTCACCTTCATGTATTTGATAAATGTTATAAAAGACCTTTAGTAAAAAAAGCATGGGAGATTATAAAACTTTCTGAAGATAAAGATCAAATACAAGAAGCCTGGAGAACTGTTAAGCTTCTACAGACTAAATCAGCACCCATGCAAGCTGGTACTACAGTACAGAAATTAGTAGACGCTAAATTAATAACAGAAAATGAAAACGATTACAAAACAGCCAAAGAAGAATTTTTAGCCTATGAGCCAGTAGATTGGGATGTGAGGGATAGTTTTAAACATCACTATTATTCCGATCTTGTTGAAATAGTTGCAGAGAACGCTATTTCTGGTCTCAAAGAGGTAAGTCAGCAGCTCGGATTAAATAAATTCCTTGGGGAGAAGGAATATCTATTCGAGCTGCCTGGCTGTGCTTTGCCGTATAGCGGTAGAGAAGATTTTGAAAGCGGTCATATAGAATTAAAAACTGTATGGCCAACAGCAAATGAAAGATCAAAGACTGGGTTTTATAAAAAACCTTTACCAAAAGAACCATTAGATAGTTGGTTGGGCCAGGTAGCTGGTTATTGGTATGGGTCAAAAAAATCACCGACTATTGTTGTAGCTAATGAAGATGATTACGTCATTTTTAATTCTGATAACTGTTCAAAACTTTCTGACGAATATTTAGATCAAGTTATGCAATCAGCAATAGTTACTTGTAAAAGACGGGAAAATATTTTGAGAAAAGCAAAAAATGTTAAAGAGCTTTTTGATTTAATAGAGCCTGATTTTGGTGATTGGCGATGGAATAACATGAACCCTGATCAAAGGGATTTAGCAAAAAAATTATGGGGACTTAAATGAGAAAAATTAATTGGGATTGGACACCGCCAAGATGGGGGCAATATCTAATGGTTGTTATTGTTGTTTTTCAAGTGTGGATGTTTTTAGGAGTAATCGGATGAGCTACATGGAATTTTTAAGAATAGTTTTTTTTGGTATGGCAACAATCTTATTTGTTATTTGGATTATTGATATGACGGTGAAGCTATGATGCAAATTCAATTAGAAAGAACGCTTTTAGATTTAATGAATACTTCTTACAGAAATAAAAGGGAAGAAGCATTTATAGATTTTCATGAAGACAATCCAGAGGTTTATGAATTGTTTGATCAATTTTGCCGAGACTATATTGGCAAAGGTAAAACAAAGATATCGGCTGCAATGATTATAAATAGAATTAGGTGGGAAAAAGAAGTCATGACAAGTGATGATGAATTTAAAATTTCAAATAATCATCAACCTTATTATGCACGAGAGTGGGTTAAGAAAAATCCACAATACAAAAGTTTTTTTAATTTTAAAAAGGTAGAGGGAGACAATGAAAGAGTTATTTGAGACACTATATAATATTGACGTTACTAAAATGAAGGAAAAGAAAGGTAAGTTTGATTATGTTTCTTGGCCTAATGCTTGGAGAATATTGGCTACATCTGATATTGTAAAAAGCTTTGAATACAAAACAATAATGGACCAGACTTCTGGACTTCATTATTTTAAAGATCAAGACACCAAGGAAGTATACATACAAACTGAATTAACTATAAACGGAATGACAATACGATGTCAGTTGCCTGTTACAGATTTTAATAATAGCCCAGTTAAAAACCCCCAAATGAACCAAATCATAAACACTGAAAAAAGATGTTTAGTTAAAAACATTGCATTGTTTGGGTTGGGTTTGGATCTATGGATTAAAGACGCTTTGTCCGATCTAGACGCTACAGAAAAAAATCAGAAGCCTGTTAGCTCTTCAATCAATAAGAGCAAGCCTCGCACTGATACCAGTGAAGCTCCAGCAAAGGGAATTAAGGTTGATCAATCCTTGTCTCGCCCTACTGTTGAAGCTTCGCTGGAGACTAAAGAAATCAAACCACCTTCATTAGAAAGTTGGGATGATGAATTTATATTGCAAGATTTTGGAAGAACAACAAATTTTTGGGAAGGTACAATGAAGTATTGGGGAACACTTAATAGTGCTGATGCTTTAGTCTCTTCCATGAAGCAATATAGAAAGCTGCATTTAGAAACAAACAAGCAGTACACTATTATAGGTAAGAAAGTTACCAAATTTTACACAGATAAATATAAACAATTACAATAGGAGTAGAAATGGGAAAACCACATTTTTCAAACAGTAAATTACAATTAAAACAATCAATGAACGCTAACGAGGGTTACTCAGGTGCACTATGGCTAAACTTAGGTGATCCAAAACTTGAAGCAGCTGTTGTTAACAAATTATCACAAGATGGAAATTCTTTGGGAATTAAAATTAGCAGTAAAAATGCTGATGCTGGTTATCCAGAGGTAGCACAATTTAATTTGTTTCCAAATGCAGACGCTGTTGAAGCCGCCGATCCATTTGATGATGCAATACCTGGATTTAATGAAGATGCTATTCCAGGCTTTGATGATTAATGCAATGGAAGAAACAATTCAAAAAAGTATTCTACTATCCGTTCCTGAAGCAGCAAAAGAGCTCTTCGGATCAAGCAGTGAAGGTAACAGGGCCAGAGTTCGGAAAGCTATCAAAGAAGGGTCAATACCAGTTAAGCAAATTGGAAAAAGAAGTTTTATTGCGAGAAGTACAATCACAGAATTTTCTTCTGTGGGCAGTGCCTGGAGAGATTAGACTATTAGTCAGGAACAACAGCGATGATGATTTTGTATATTATCGCTGCCCCGCTAATCCTACTAAAATGAGAAATATAGCAACAAAGTTCTTAATTGCTGCTTCTGAAGCAGAAAATGAGTTTTGGAATGATTTGTAAGGAAAAAAGACCCTTATAGAAGCCCATAGAGAGCTTTTTAGCATAACCTATATACTAGTTGATGTCGTGCCTATTAATGGGCAGAGATTCGAGGTATGGGGACAATTCGTCTAGCTCTGGATTTTCTACTAATATTCTATTAACATTTTCAGTTGTTCGATCCAATGCCTTTTGTTTTTCGTGTTCTGGTAACATTTCAAAAAAAGCTAACTCTGCATTAGTGTGATCTATAAGATTAATTATCTCTTCATCTGTAAGGCCAAACTGTTTAGCAAAATTAACCATATTTAATCTTAGGTCATCGCAGCCATCGTCTTGTGGTTCAAATAATAATTTATCTCCCAGTGATGGCATAATTAATTCCCTTTATAATTTCAGGAGCAAAACGATTTTCAACAATATAGCTATCGCCTTTTGTTTTGCACTCAGGTTCAATTTTATCTAACCACCACCCTTCAGCACTTTCATTTAAAGGTGTAAAGGTTGTGTGATCTCTGTACCTCTCTATTCTAAAATTTGGATAATCAGTAAAGCATGGATCGCATGGCCCGCCCATTGCTTCTAATCTTTCCTCGAAAGCTTCATCCCCTATTTCCTGGAGGAGTTTTTCTTCCTCCTCCATATACCATCTTTTAGTACCGCCCATTATTAACTCCATGTATTGTTAAATTTATTGTAAATTTTTTGATCCCTTTCAGCGTCTTCCAACCAATGACTATAAATTTGATGAGTTGTTTTAATATCTTTATGGCCCATAATTGTAGTTACAGTCCAAAGTTCATCCTGAAAGTTTTGTAAAAGTTTAGATGCAAAATAATGTCTTAGATCATGCCATCTAAAACTATCAATACCAGATGCTTTTTGAGCTGGTATTAAAACCTGTCTCATAAAATAATTTGGACCAAGAACAGTTCCTTGAGCAGTTGAGAAAACTAAATCATTATCTGTAGAGAAATTAGATTTCATTTTCCAGACTTGTAATGCTTCTTTTAATTCTAATCTTAAAGGAATATCTCTAACACCAGCTTTTGTCTTCGGACCTTTGATCTGATTATTTTCATCAGCAGATTTGTTTACAGACAATTTGTTTTTTTCAAAATCAATATCGCCCCAGGTAAGAGCTCTTTGTTCACCCGCTCTCAGTCCAGTAGATATTGATAATAAAATTGCTAATTTGTTTTCGTGATTTTCAGAATAAAAATCAATGACAGCATTTATATTATTATCAGAAATTTTCTTAGCAAGATTATCTTCAAAGTTAACTTCATTTTGTACTAAATCATTTAGTATAAGTTCTCTAACAGGATTTAAAGCTGCCCATTTCATCTTCATTGAAAACTTAAAAAAGTTACTTAATGTGATAAGGTAATTTTTTACAGTCTTGTATGATCTACCTTTAGCTAATCTTTCAACAAGCTTTTCTAAATCTAAAACATCGATCTCATTAACATTCTTATTAAGATCAACCAATTCACTCATAACAGTTATTTTGTTAACTGAACCTTTATACTCTTTAGACTTAATTGTACCAGCTTCGTATCTTCTTTCTATATAAGCTACATAAGCTTCTTTGGCATTTGCCATTGAAGTTCTATCGCCTACTTTTACAAACACGCCATTGGTCTGCTGCACTAGAACATCTCTTTCATAATCTAATGCTTCTGATTTAGTATTAAAAAGTTTTCTGGATTGGCCATCAGCTGCGATCCATGATTTTGTACCGTTTTTTTTCTTAGTCTTATCTTGATATATTTTCATTGTCATCTCCCTTGACTATATTATGATATCTTAATTGATATCATATGTATATATATAATGACAGGATATGTCATAGTCAAGAGTGATTTTAAAAAACCCGCACTGTAACCCGCAAACAGCAATCGCAAAAACTGTTCAGAAATTTGCTGTTTCTTTCTCTGGATCGCTCACTGAGGAGGGGTAAACTGACTGATAATGGCAGAATACTGCTAAAAAGAGTGGCGGGAATGACGGGACTCGAACCCGTAAAATTGACCATTGATAACCTATAATTACTATATTAATTATGTTTTACTATAGATAACTTTTATAAACTATCAATAACTTCTTCTCTAATTCTTCTCTGAAATTTACATCCTTTTATAAATTTCTTTCTCTGAGTTTTTCTCTGAGATTAGTACATAGTTTTTTTAGAACGAGATTTAGTAGATGGCCTTACTACTGAGCCACCAAGTTTTTTAGGGTTGCCAGAACCAGCAGCTTTATTACCTGATGCACCAGTTTTTTTCTTTTTGGATTTAGCACCCATTAAAATAGATTTAGTTCCCATCATAGTTTACTCCTTTTGTAGTTAAGAAAATCCGAAGCAGTTTTCACTGACGGAAAGGTTGTTATAAAATCAATTCGACTTTCAGCTCTTGGATCAATCACGCAACATATACTTTGGCCATATTGCATTTCTTCATAGCCCAATCTTTTTCCGTAATGATCAAAGTGTTTATATCCACGAGCTCTTATTGTATGGCATACACGATCATGACCTGGCTGTTCAAAAGTTGAAGTTGCCCATGTGTGGGTATGACCACCAGCAATGATATCGTACTTAGACATAAACATTGCAGCTTTAGTCTGACCAAAGTTGGCAGCGTATTGTGATCTACCAGGATGATCATGAGCAGCATGAATTTTACAAGATACATCATTTGAAAATTGTACATCTAAACTTGCAGCCCATTCTTCATAGATAGTTTTTGGCTCTTTGATCCATTCCAAAATATCACCATAAGAACTATGCCAGAGATCGTGGTTACCTGAAATCGCTACAAGAAAATCATCACCAAGGCCATGTTCTTTTCCTAAGAAAAATTCAACAAGCTTCCATGTTTGATTTACAGTGATAGGACTATTAGCGTAAAGTTTACATAAATTTCCAATCCAGCTGTCTGCTGTATCACCTAAATTTATAACCTTCATTCCATCGGTATTACGAATAATTTGAACATCATCCATAAAACTTTCAATGTTCATTCCTGGGTTTCCAATATGTGGATCGCCCATAAAAACAATACAGATAGGTTTGTCGTGAGTAACCTTAATTGGCATAAGGTCTCTCTCATCTTTTGCTCTTTTATTATTCTTATAATTTTCAAGCATTCGTTCAACGGTTTTTTCAACAGGCTCTTCTGGATCAAAAGGTGGTTTAATATCAAACTCATCCTGGTCACCCTCCTCCAACCTATCAAATGCTTTATTTAATCTATGGTAAAATGTTGCATAAGACATTCCAAGAGACAGGGCCGCCTTACTTATATTTTTGTCGTGTTCTTTCCATAATGATATTGCTTGATTTAATATTCCATCATCAAGACTTGGTCTTCCAGCTTTATTATTACTCAAGATACTCTCCTTATTCTAGTTCTAATTCAAAGTTGACTTCTTGATCATTGTTCATCTCGATTATGTAATTGCAGTCTGTGCTTACACAGCGTAAACCTACAATTTCCATTTCTGCTTCATCTTTAAGAAATTCTAAATATCTTGCTTCAACAAAATAATTAATACCACCACACTCTGGGCAAGAAACCATAAGCTTTGGGTACATTGATAATACGTTCTTATTTGTCATTATGACCTCATATGTGGGTTAGTTCAGTATTGGGGAGAGTTTAAAAAGCTCTGTATGAGCTTCTATGAAGGTCAATTTCTTGAGTTTCTATTAATATTTATGTTTTCTGCTACTTTTTCAAAACTTCTACCAGCTACATATCCTGTTGTTCCAATCGTTAAAAGTGTCCACATTTCTTCTGGTAAATCAATTTGAAGCGGATAAGTTTGTCCGTACACCAGCAAGGCAATAACATTTAACAATGCAGCAATTAAATAATTCCAGGCAATAATTGCAATTATAACTAACATCAAAAGAGGTCTCCAATTAGATGTTAGCCAATGCTCAGATTTTGCTTCAGCTAAAATAATTTGAGTTGCACCTTTTTCTAAGACCGCTGAATTTCTAATTAACTCTAAATTTATTGCAGCCTCAATCTCTTTAACTTTTTGTTTGTCTTCAGGCAGCACTCTTTCTAACACCGTGGATATTAATGGTGAAAATAAAGTAAGTAATGATGTAAACATTTTATAAATCAAACAATATTGCTAAGAGCAATGATATAATTGCAAAGGCAGACGAAGCAATAGCAACCTCTATTCTTTTAACACGGCCTAAAGTTTCATTAGATAAGCTTTCACACACTACTTGATGGTCCTGTAAAGCCTGTTCTAAAACAGCTACTTTTTTATCAATATCTGTAACACTAATTTTAGGCATTAGATCTGTGTTACAGTATCGCCAGAGGTATAACTTGCAGCACTTGTTGATGCAGCTCCTCTAGTGCAACCTGTAAGATTTGTTCCATCTACTCCAGTGTAAGTAATCTTTTCATCACCTATTTGTACAGTACCAGATGTTGTAAATGGGTTTGAAGTACCGACAGGAATAGTCGTTACAGAGTCATTAATATCAGATGAAAGGCTATTAGAACCTTTAAAATCTGCATTAGCTGACCATGAAGAACCATCATGTTTGTATTTCCAACCCCAGTAATCTGATTTAGCATCTACGCCTGTATGCAATGTTGCATCACTTGTAGTACAATCTGCTATAATAAGTTCTGGCACACCGCCTTCACTAATTGTTGTTTCTGTGGAAGTAATATCTACAGTCTTACTATCGGTTAGATAATAAAGACTTATATTAGTTCCGTTTCTTACTATTGTTTGCATTGTTTTCTCCTTATAAAAAATTTGGCTTTGTAGGAAAAGCATTATTAGGAAAACCCTCTTGTGTTGGTAAATCCCTTAATGCTTGTCGGTATGTTGTAGCTTCTGTTTTCTGTTCGTTTGTTAGAGGGCTATCAGAAGCTAAAGCCCAATCAGTCTGACTTAATAAAGTATTTCTTTGTGACCTTATTGATTTTTTATTATCTTCAATAGTATTGGCTTCATTAACTAAATCATCATTAACTTCTAATGTTACATATTGTTTTGTTGTTGCATTATATATTTGTGTTTGTGCCATAATTTACTCCTAACCTATAATTGCGTAAACTGAAACTACGCCTTCCATAATTGCTACGCTTTGTGCTGCTTGACTAGCATTACCTATATAAAAGTAAAAACCATCTGCATAATTGCTAGTTGTTGCTCCAGTTGAAGCAGATGCTATACTTAAAACTTTTGCTTGATCATGATTACCTGAACCATAACGCCAAGAAGCATCATACATTAAACTCCCATTTCTAAGGGAATTTGTGTAAACTGCTCTACAGGTTAATTGACCACCATGTCCACTAGCATTGTTATAATTTTGTTTAGGATTATCTACATCATTTGCACTATACAAGTCGTAGCTTGTGCCATTAGCCCAATTTAACATAAATGCAGCTGATTGTGTTTTACTATTATTAGTAGCAGTACCAGAGTTACTATTCATATATGTAAAGGTATTATAAGTCGGACCTGAATAAACACTTGATGAGCCATTATAAGGTAGCATACATAAAAAATTACCATCTGACGCAAAACCAACACCATGAACATTAATTTCATACGACCTAACATTTGCTACAGTATAACCTGATGGCAAACTAATTAAAACATTTTGTGCTGTGCTAGAACCATCTACTCTAAAATCGTAAGAGCCACAGAATATTCTAGCATTTGATGGAGAAGGTAGATTAGTTAATTGTGAGCCATCTACAGCAGGTAGTTTTGCGTTTGCATCTAAGGCGACTGTATTATGTGCAGCAGTTCCTGATTTTACGCCTAATTGTATTTCTGTAGCTGATAATGCTTTACCTATAAGTTGCGTACCAGAAGTTGCTATTGCACCTGCATCTGTTGCAAAATAATTAGTACCTATAGTAAGAGAACTGTGTCCTTCAGATATACCACCAATAACATTTATTTTACCTGTAGCAGTATCAGATATTGCTTCAGCAGCTACGCCTAAATAGTTTGCGTTGTCTAGGGTTGTGGTTGTTGAGGCTGCAAATCTTGTTGTGGCGTAGGATATTTTATTAGAATTACCTTCGTCTTTTATACCTACTAAAACACCTTTACCTGTACCAAATGAAGCAGAACCTGGTCCAAATCTAGTGTCATTTGCAGATAGTTCTGCTCCAGTAGCAACACTAAATGATGAAGCTCCTGACGTTATAATTTTATAAGTAAGGTCGTCACCGTTTTCAGTATCTCTATAGAAAAACATAACTTTGTCTTTGTCATCATCAAATGTTTGAGCAAATATTACAATACTGCCTGAAGATGGATTCCATATATTAGCATGCCCTGCAAAAGATGCAGCATTAGTTCCTGCCGTTATTGTACCAATAGCACCTTTAACTGCGCCATCAGTCGCATTTTCATAAGCTACAAATACTTTATTATTTGTTGTGTCATAGCTTAAACTTACAGTACCTCCAGTATCTCCACTATCTAATAAGACATTTGATCCTACTGTAACTGTAGGAGAAGCGGCTGTGCCTCCTGTTTGAACAACATTAGCTGTAGCTTGATTATTAGTATTATCTTTATATGCGACTATTGTTCTGTTTGTATCAGGATCAAAAACTACATCTGATTGTGTAGTATGTGTTGTACTTAAATTTAATACTGTTGATGATCCTACAGCAGTATATGTTCCGTTTGAAGTATTATGAGAAATTGCTTTAACTTTAGTTACACCAGTTTTTGCATCAGAATACAAAATAACTATGTTATTAGTTGAAGTGTCATAACCTATGTGGTAGCCATCTGCTTGAATACCGTCAGCAGTTTTTACAACTGAAGTCTTTAAATCGCTATCAGAAGCTAAACAATAAGTCACTACTACAAGACTATTAATAGGATCATACGCAGTACCCATAAAGGAACTGTTAGGCTCTGCTGACTGTACCTGAAAAGTTTCAGCTGTGCTTGGGGTTGTTCCACTAATAGTTATGGTTTCCATTTTAACGTCATCACCTGTACCATTATACTGTATTACATAACATTTTCCATAACTAGGATTATACCCTACTTCAAGGTCATCTATAGCCTCCGCTTCAAACTTAACAGTAGCACTTCCGTATGTCATGTCTGTACCTGACATTGTGCCGACAATCACGTAACCATAACCATTATCATCTTGGTTATTGTAAGCTATAAGAAATTTATTTGCAGTTTCATCGTATGCCATAGATGTTTTTGTAGGTCGTTGAGCTTGCCACTGGTCTTGATCTCCAAAACTTATATTTGTTCCTGATATAGTTGCAACATGTGATTTACCAGTCATTTGTCCGCCTGGAACATTTGTATATACAACTAATATTTTATTAGTATCTGGACTATAAGCTGCAGCAATTTCTTGAGTATCTGTACCATTAAATTCTACAGCAGTTCCAAATGCAATAGTATTATCTGTTCCGCCAGTTACTGTTCCAACAATACCATACCCATGACCACTATCTCCACCATAATTTCTATAAAAAATAGCTTGTTTATTAGTGTTAGGGTCTTCAACTATAACTGGATATTGTGTATGTGCATTATTAAATGTTGCTGCAGTACCAAAAGAAATAGCATTAGTTCCTGCTGTTACTGAACCTACAATGGCTTTACCCTTACTGCTATCCCCACTATCTCTAAAAGCAACAACTACTCTACTTGTATTAGTGTCTGCAGATATTCTAGCACCTTTTCCGTTATCATCTATGCTGCCAGATTCAAATACTACAGGAGTACCATATGTAGTTGCTCCTGTTCCTGTATTAGAAATATAATGCACAACTGCTGTTCCATAATTACTATTACCTGAATCATTATAAACAGTAACAAATCTAGCAGATGTAGTGTCATACACAGTATGAATAGTTCCTCCTGTAGGTATGGCGTGGGTAGTAGATAATTCTGTTGTACCTAATGTTTCTGTTGCTTTTCCCCAAACTGTTTCTGCTGCAAATGTAGGTGTAGTTCCTGAAATACTTGCACTTCTTATACCGCCAAGAGTATCACTTGCTCTATAAGAAACATGGATTCTATTACCACCTGCAGTAATATGAGGCTGATTATTTATAGCAGATGTTTCAAATACAACAGGTGTACCCCAAGTTATAGTACCATCTGACCATGTACCACATACACACGTTCCGTAGCTGCTATTTGATGTGTCTTTATAAACTATAGCAAATGCACCTGAATTAGGCTCATAAACAGTAGAAACATTGCTATCACCTGTATCAGAATTATCCATTGTAGAATATACAGCACTAGCACCTGATGCTAAAACAGTAGCTTCTGCAACTTGCTTTGCTTTACCTGCAGAGGTAAGTACAACTGGTTTTCTAATAGCTATAGCACCGTCTGCGACTCTGTTTACAGTTCCGCCTGCAGGAAGGTTTGTTAATGCTGAACCATCTACAGCAGGTAATTTAGAGTTTCCATCTAATTGCACAGCATTACTAGCAGATGTACCTGCAGTTAATGTTGCTGCAGTACCAAGACCAAGATTATTTCTTGATGTTGATGCTGAAGTAACATCCCCTAAGTTACTAGCTTTAGACATAAATCCAG
>Ga0209709_10000663_pt1 | contig 32445 bp, 22 predicted proteins | sample ArcticOcean_MG_C_2_FD_187435 | JGI IMG/M metagenome (GOLD analysis project Ga0209709, IMG submission 187435) | Marine microbial communities from western Arctic Ocean - ArcticOcean_MG_CB4_136 (SPAdes) (version 2) | ecosystem: Environmental > Aquatic > Marine > Oceanic | place: Arctic Ocean... | reverse complement strand
CACTTAGATGATTTATATCTATCGCGAAGCGATGTAAAATTATGAGTTAGCCTTCATCTTTCAAAATATCATCAAGATGAGGTGCCAGCATATCCGCTACAGCGCGGAAGACCGGTACTACGACTGAGTTACCAAACTGTTTATAGGCCCGTGTATCAGACACGGGGACATTAAACTTCTCGCCTTTTATAGCAAAGCCCATTAATCGCGCACATTCTTGAGGCGTCATTCTCCTAGGTCTATGTTCTAGGTTTGAAACGTCGCAAATATCATCTTGGTTTATGAGTATTTCGGAGCCATCTTTATAGTAACGGGCAGATAAAGTGCGTGTAGTATCCTCATTATTTCTCTTAACCATTCCAAACCCAAAACCATTCCCTTTTGCTTTGTGTTTTTTTGCGTAGTTAATCAAATATTCCCAAAGTTTTGGAGACAGTGTATATTTTTTGTCAACTGCATCGTTAGAATCCAATATATCCATTAGAGAATATCGCTTAGTTGGCGAGATAACATTTTTCATATCTATTTTTTTTTCAATTGATAACCTCTGTGCAATATCACTCCTAATACATACAAGTATTATTCGTTCTCGATGCTGTGGAGTAAAACGTTTGCCGTCAATAATTTTGGGGTCTGGTTTGTCTTCATTAAGATTTGCAATCCAGTAACCCTTAACCTCATTTGAGCCAGAATAGTTAAATAATCTCTTTTGATGCTCTCCAAGATTAGTTATAAATTGTTTAATAACTTGGAATGTAGTTCCTTTATCATGGCTTTTAAGATTTTTAACATTTTCTAAAATGGCAATCGCGGGTTGTTTAACGCTTAAAATTCTACAAATATCAAAAAATAGTTGGCCTTGATCTTCGCAATCAAAACCATGTGCTCGCTTCAATGAGTTCTTTTTTGAGACTCCCGCGATCGAAAAGGGCTGGCAGGGAAATCCTGCAAGAAGTAAATCATGTTTGGGCATCGTTTGATCAATGTGCTTAAGTTGGCCGCGGCCTCTAATGGCTATACCACCTTCATTTGCTGGTTGCGTTATCGATTTAATATCCGAAACAAATTTATGATTTTTGTGGCTTTTCCAGTTTGCCCGATATGTTTTCTCTGCATAGTCGTCCCACTCACAACTAAGAACGCACTTGCCGCCTATTTCGCTAAATGGTTTTCTAATACCTCCGATACCCGCAAACAGATCGACAAACTTGAACTTCTCACCATCAATAGATTGCGGTAAAAGCGCCTCTAATCGCTTAGCTTCAGCAAAACTCAATCCATAAGCAAACTGCTCAAGCAAATCGCTTTGTTCATCGTTTAATTCTTTTTCGTTATTTTCTCCGGCCGCAACGAATGCTTTGCGTTGTTTTATTAAATATTTAATCCGGTCAGGCTTTATGTCGGTTTCCTCAACTAAGCGCTGTGGATACCACCAATCAAAAAGCTGGAATAGGTTTAGAAGATGGTCAAGCGGAAGATTTTCGAACTTATGTTTCATATTTCACTCTGGGATGATTCGGGGAAAATTGTACCCTTTTTGACACATTTTGGCCATAGGAATTTAATGCATTTATTTCTAGAATATTTAGATGGCCTCTGCACATTCGTTGTACCTTAAATGATAAGGGCACGGTGAAAGCATGAAAATGGGGGTATGGATTTACAACTAGGAATTATAGTATTCAAAGCCGAGATCGATACTAGAGAGGCTAAATTTGAGTTACTATCTCAAGAAGCCTTTAATAAGGCTTAAAGGAACCGTTTTCCACGTGTTTACAGGGTGATATAAGCTCCAATAACAGAGGAAGTGACCTTGTCTGGGGTGGTTACGATGGTTGGCGAAATCGTACATCTGGATATTAAAGTGACCTAAGGTTCTATCCACGGCAAGAGAAGTGATAAAGGTGCAACTTGATCTACTGGAACACATTTTTTTTACATGATTACCCTATTGACAACCGCGATACGGACGGACAAGTCTACGCGATTAAGCATACTGATGATCTAGGGCTAGAAAAGTGATCATGAGAAGGTATAGATAGGTAATTTATATATGGGCTTGATAACTTGAGCTTACATTTTAGTCACACTAAAAGTGACATCAATCCATATTTAGGTTGTTTAAAATGTTATAAATCAATAAGATAAGTTATGGGTTCAATCCCCGCCGCCTCCACCATCTGTAGGTAACCCCCTGTTTTTACAGGGGTTTTACTTCTTCTAGCTTTCAATTGAGTTCACTTTGTCACACAAGGTGTCACACAATGAAAAAGCGATCAGTTCCTTATACCATCAAAAGAAATGGCATTTACTACCTGAATCTTGGATGGAATAACCAGTTCATTCGACAATCATTAGCCACCAAAGATCCTATGGAAGCCTTCCAGAAGGTCAATCAAATCTCCCCTATCTTTGCTAATACTCATGCTTGTGAGCAGTTGTTAAGGCAGCAGGTGACCGATGATTAAGAGTAACAATAACAACAACTAAACATGGGGTTTAACCGAGTTTTTAAAATCGAAATGTAGTTAACCCCATGGGTAGCATTTTTGAGGGTAGAAATCCTAAGTTTCTTCTTGAATACGCGTGATAACTATGGCGAATCAATTCGGTTGACTATTTACAGCTACGATTAACAAGTACATAGTTAATATTCTATTCATAGGACATATAAACATCATTCTTGCTGAGGTATTTCTATGATGCGCTGGACCATATACTTATGCGGTATTGCTCTGCTTTCTTCTTGCGGAGGTGGCGGAGGTGGTTCGTCACCGGCTCCGATACCTAACCGTGCACCAGTTATAACCGATCCCGGAACATTGTCCGTCCGAGAAGGGGTTAGTAATGTAGTGTCTCTTAGCGGTACAGATGCCGATGGAAACAGCCTCAGCTTCTCTATCCTTTCTGGTGATGATCAGTCTCTCTTTAGAATTACCTCGTCTGGTGTTTTGTCTTTTGCTTCAGTGCCAGACTTTGAGTCTCCCGGTGACGCTGATATTGATAATACTTATTTATTGACTGTGCAAGTCACGGACGGCTCGCTGAATGATAGTCAGTCCTTGACTGTTACGGTGACGGACGCATTTCAAGGTCGGGTAGTTGATGCACCGATTACAGGTGCGCTCGTGTTTGTTGACTTAAATAGCAACAATCAAAAAGACACAGACGAGCCTAGCGGCGCAACCGATGCAAACGGGTATTTTAACGTTGCAACTTTTACATCGCCACAAGGTGGCGGCGCTAGAGTTATATCGAAGGGTGGTACAGACGCTAAAACCGGAACGGCGTTACCTGAGCTTGCCTTGGTCTCCGATGTGCCAGCTGATGTGACGCAGCTTGCAAGCGTAACACCTCTTACAACGCTTGTTTCCTTTGCCTCAACGCCAGAGATCAAGGCGCAAGTTCTGGTATCACTAGGAATTGGTGGTACTCCAGAGGAGCTGCTCACATCAGATGAGTGGTCAAAAGCCGAGGCGGGAGATGAGAATGCAAAAGCTAATCAGCGTGTAAATCAGCAGGTGGGCTTGATCTTACAAACGGTGAGCACACTAACCAATGATGGCGACGAGACTACCGATGTGTCATTGGCATTAGTTGAGTCTTTGGCTAAGAAAATCTTGGCCATTGTGCAAGCTCAAGGCAGTATTGATTTCACGTTAACTAGCACGATTCAAGCGATTTTGTCGGATGTAGCTCAGGACGTAACTCCTACGATAGTAATTGAAACCTCGGCTTTGTCTGCCGTGGCAGCGTCTATCGCCACCATTAATACCTTGGTTTCAGATACGGCTCTTGATCCTTTGTCGATTACCGCGCTAGAGATCGTTGAAGCGGCTCAAAACTCATTACAAACTTCGGTAGCTAATGTTTTATCGAGTGATATAAGTGTGGTTAGCTTTACCGATAACACTTCTGCGCCAAAGCTATTTGTCAATGTTGAGATTGCTGCAGACGCTCCAGACAATGATAGTGATGGCATAGCGGATGTATTAGATGCTGATGATGACAATGATCAAGTTCGTGACAGCATAGATGCTTTCCCGTTAGATTCGACAGAATCTGTAGATACTGATGGTGACGGTAAAGGTAATAATGCTGATACTGATGATGACGGTGATGGTGTTGCCGATACTCGCGATCTTGCGCCTTTAGACGCTTTACTTACGCCTCCTACAGCTATAATGACATCTGACCTGACTACGGGAAATGCGCCTCTCCGCGTGTTCTTCAGCGCCAATACAAGTCTGGCTGGAAATCCAGACGATAGCTCGGATGTTATAACCGGAATTGTCTGGGATTCAGGAGATGGCGTGTCTGGTACTGGGGCAAACTTTGATCGTATTTATCTGTCTGCTGGTGAATACACGGTGTCTGCTGTAGTTACAAACTCTGATGGGTACTCTCATACAGCGAATCAAATAATCTCTGTGACGGAGTTGGAGGGAACTCTGACGATTAGTGGCACGATAACTATTCCTAGCAATTACTTCGCGGATAGTGATGTCAATGACGCTGATTCGATCTCCACGGCAAATGGTGATTGCGCATCGGCTCAGATTATCCCTAGAACATCGGTTGTCTCTGGTTATGCTAATCAGCCTGCGGCTGGTGATCCTGGAACGTCAAAAGTAAGTGGCGATGTATATGATGTTTACAAGATAACCGCCTATGGTGGTGAAGTCATTAATCTTACCAGTGGTGATACTTCTAGTGGTGACTTGGATCTAGCCCTTGGTGATTCATCATGTAACACAATTGATTCATCCATAGGGGACAGTACGCTTTACGAATCTCTAACTATTGCGAGCGCAGGTGTCTACTATATTGAAGTAAGTGCGTGGTCAGGTGCATCGACTTACTTGTTGGAGATAGGAGGTAGTCAAACATTAGCATCCCATGGATGGAATGCCAGTGCCGAGCTTGTCGAGGAGCAGTTGATGGTAGTCGAGAACAAGCGCACTTCATCAAGTTCTATTACAAATGCAAGGCAGTCTTTGGGTTTGAATACCGCGAGTAACATGACAGTGTCGGACTATAAAGGTCCAGTTTTGTATACATTTAGCAGCTCGAATTCTGCGATGCGTGCACTAAATCCTAGTGCGTCTGGCTTAACGTCGTCTGCAACTGGGTTTGTTTCACCAGTAGTCGGGCTAGGTCCGCCATTAAACTCCGTTCTTAAGAAAAAATTAGATACGCTTCGAATGGCCAAGAAAATGCGTGGGCTCAAGCAGTTTAAGTTCGTTGAGCCCAATTTCATATATAAGGCATCATCCGTACCCAATGACCCACTGTATATCACTCAAAAATGGCACTACGAGCAAATAAATATGCCGAAGGCTTGGAATCGCTCTACTGGTGCTGGCACGGTCAAGGTTGCCGTACTAGATACAGGTATCGTGATGGATCATCCTGATCTTGTGGGTCAGTTGACCACAGATGGCTATGATTTTGTCAGCAGTTCTTCGGGAGATGGTGATGGGGCAGACTCTGACGCTTCTGATCCAGGCGATGGTCGGGATAATGTTTTGTGTCCCGACTCTCCTGATCTTATATCAAGCTTTCATGGCACGCATGTAGCAGGGACTGTCGGCGCGTCAGGTAACAACAATAAAGGTGTGGCAGGCGTAAACTGGAATGTGGATATCATGCCGATTCGAGTACTAGGCTGCTATGGTGGCAGTAGCTACGACATCATTGATGGAATAAAGTATGCTGCCGGATTAGCCAACAGTAGGAACGTTTTTCCAGACTCGCCGGCAGATATAATTAACTTAAGTTTGGGTGGGGCTTGGGCTAATATTTTTACAGAGCAGGCTGTTAATGCCGCTCGAGAAGCTGGCGTAATTGTGATCGCTGCCGCCGGTAATGAGGCATTAGAGGGGAATCCTATATCCTATCCCGCTTCCTACCCCGGCGTAGTGTCCGTAGGCGCGACTAACCCTGATGGCAATCGAGCAGACTATTCGCAATATAATGATCAAGTTGATGTTGCCGCTCCAGGCGGATATGGATCAGAGGCTAACGCTACTAATTCAGGGAGGGTTTATAGCACCGGGGCAAGAATCAACTCTAATGGCTCGACGAGCAGCGCCTACACACATATGTCCGGAACATCTATGGCCGCTCCTCATGTCGCTGGAGTTGCTTCTTTAATGAAGGGTATCTATCCCGCATTATCACCTACTGACTTCGATGCGGCAATTATACTAGGGCTTTCGACCATAGACTATGGAACTCCTGGAAAAGATCCCCACTTTGGTTATGGATTGATCGACGCTGATAAGGCTTTGCAAACCGCCGAGGCATTGTCGTCAGGCATTGATGCTGATTTTCCGCCACTGCTACTGCTAAGTAACTATAGTAGCGATCTTGGGCTAACAGGAACCCAGATTGCCATACAGGCAATAAACGCGGGCGGGGGATCGTTAACTATTAGTCAGGTCTCAAAATCAGCCAGCAACATTAGTATAGTAGCGCCTGACACGACTGATGGTCTGGGTGATTACGTTATAACCATTGATCGAACTGGACTGGCCGAAGGAGTGTATCAGGGCTCTGTAGAGTTCACATCCGATGTGGGTATCCGAACCCTTGTAATAAACTATGAGGAACTAACCAGTGGCTCCTCTGAACCGAATGCGGGAAAGCTTTATACCTTGCTATATAACGTTGAGACTGACGAAGTGGAGAAGCAAGTGTCGAGCGTTGTCAGTTCCGGTGAATATACATTTTCCATTAGCGATGTTAACGCTGGAGTTTATGCGCTAATTACTGGCAGCGATATTGATAATGATTTAACCATTTGCGGCGCTGGGGAGGCGTGTGCCATTTGGCCTACGATGGAAGATCCTGATTATATACTTGCTAATCAATCATTGGCTGAGCTAACCCTTAATGCTAGATATCAGAGTCAAATACAAGGGGAGCTAAGCTCTTCAGCCGCGACGTCTGGCAGTAAGTCGACTAAAGTGCCTTATGATCGCTGTGGTGGAAAAGGGACTCTCAAAATCTCTGATAAAGTAACGATAAACTCATGCTTTAAGCGCGTTTTAAAAAAGAATACCTATATCCAATAACAAACCATACTCACGATTCTTTAGGTGTAGCGAAATTAGAAAGGTAGGTTTGGCCAGATGCAATAACGATAAAATAGTAGGGCTTTAGCGATATTTTTGAAGTGGTATTATCTTTGACCCCATGGGGTAAATTTTTGATGCTAGGAATCCTAAGTTATTCTTGTATATTGAAATGGTATTTTAAGAGGATTTATTTTTGGGTCATAGTAGCCTTAAAATTCCGATTCCTGCCCAAGTGATCTGCTGCGCCATCCACTCGATGATTTTTTGTAACCGATAGTTTTAATGAGCTAGTCTTATACCTCTCTAATTGTTCATATCCGCAACGAGAGCAGTATCCTATGCAGTATCCCTCGTTTCTGATAATCCGACGACACGGTGTTTAAAGTTTATTAACAGAATGCGCCCGCCATTCCTTGTTGATAATCTTCAAGAATTATCCCAAGAATCAAAGCTATTGATTCATATATAAGATGGCATCGGCTGTTTAGATCTCCTGGATGTTACTGTTATAGCAGCTATGTAATGTCAATTATAGTCGGCTAGAAATTGTAGAAATAAATATAATATAGAGATATATTTATGTATTTATGGAGGCTGGCAAGCTTGATCTTCGTTGTACATAGACAACCTTGCAAATATACTTGCAATATCTTTTTAAGAAATGTTATTGTTATGGGATCAGAACTAATGCTAAATGATAACTCAATATGTAAATTTTTTAGGAGAGGATGTTCATGACCATACCTACCAATATTCGTCGCTCAATGTATGAGACTATGGTTAGAAGTCGATTTTTAGATGACAGTTTGACGGAGCAGTACTGGATTGGAAAGCGCCCGGTTTTTGCGTTTGGTGCCGGGCCATTGCCTGGAGAACTCCACACATCGCATGGACAGGAGCCGGTTGGAGCCGGAGTCTGTGCAGCTCTTAGTGACGATGACATGATAACGACAGGTCATCGACCACATCACATTGCAGTGGCTCGAAATGTTGACTTAAAAAAGATGGCGGCTGAACTCTTTGGTAAGAAAGCAGGATTATCAGGTGGTCGTGGTGGACACATGCACATCTATGATAAGAGTGTTAATTTCAGCTCTAGTGGAATTATCGCTGAAGGCTTGGGGCCTGCTGCTGGGATGGCTTTTGCCAGGAAAATGCAAAAGAAACCAGGCGTTGCGCTAAGCTTTCTCGGTGATGGCGCGGTTAACCAGGGAGCTTTCCATGAAGTAATGAATATAGTGGGCTTGCAAAAACTCCCTTTTATTTGTGTGATTGAAGATAACAAGTGGGCAGTGACTACTCATAAATCAATGTCCACGGCAATTGAGCGCAACAGTGACAGAGCTCCCAACTACGGGATGGCCGGAGAGTTTGTGCAAGGAAATGATCCTGATTTAATTTACGCTGCTGCGCAACGGGCTTTAGAGCGAGCTCGATCAGGTGGAGGCGGAACTATACTCGAGATCGAAACGGTTCGTTTGTCAGGGCACTTCATGGGCGATCCTGCAGGATATATTACCGGCAAAGATGAGGAGTATCAAATAGATCCAATTCCTGTTTATCGTTCGCGGCTCATAGAAGATGGAGTTATCAGTGAGCATGAAGCACTAGATATTGAGGTTCGGGTGCGTTCCGAAGTGGATGCAGCCATCAATTTTGCGCTGGAAGCAGATTATCCTGGTATAGAAGATGCTTTAAATTGCACATTTGCGTGATGTCTTTTTCAGGGCTGGTACCGATTAGTTAACATTAGGAGTGATAGTGATGAGTACAAAAGAAGCGGCTCCATGGGAATCTCCAACAATGATGGCTGAATCGAGTCGTAGTTTGACGATTTGTCGAGCACAGCGTGAGGCCGTCGAGTGGGAAATGGCAAACAGTGAAAGAGTCTTTATGATGGGCGAAGACGTCGCTGGTTTTGGAGGAGTATTTGGCACAGCAGACGGATTAGGTGACAAATTTGGGGCCGAACGGGTAATTGATATGCCTATCTCTGAAACTGGATGGATAGGCATGGCTGCCGGCGCAGCTATGGAAGGAATGCGTCCCATTATTGAGCTAGCGTATGTCGATTTTATTGGGGTTTGCTTTAACGCGATAGCGAATCACGCTGCGAAGACTTATTTCATGTCGGGTGGCCAATATAAGGTGCCAATGGTCTTAATTAGTGGCACCGGCGCTGGTTATAACAACGCAGCTCAACACTCCCAGTGCCTGCATGCCACTTTAGCTCATATGCCGGGAATAAAAGTTGTGTCCCCCACTAATGCTTATGACGCTAAGGGCATGATGCATTCGGCGATAAGAGATGACAACTTTGTTATTTTTTTAGTACACAAGGGCGCGTCAGGTGTTGGTTTTATGGGCCCCTTAGTTAAAACCTCCATTAATGAGGTGCCGCGTGAAGATTACACAGTGCCATTTGGCAAGGTTAGGGTGTATCAGGAAGGTACTGATGTATCACTAGTTTGTGTTGGTCTTGCGGTGCATCAAGCACTCGAGTCAGCTGAAACACTCGCGGGTATGGGAATTTCTGCTGAGGTGGTTGATCTCCGCAGCCTTGTCCCGCTCGATCGAGAAGGGATTATTGAATCAGTGTCTAAGACAGGTAGGCTTGTCGTGGCTGATGAAGATTACCACAGTTATGGTGTTTCGGGAGAGGTATTCGCAAGCGTTATTGAACATGATGCCTCAATCTTCAAGGCCGCTCCTCAACGTGTATGTGTCCCTGATGTGTCCATCCCTTTCTCCCGGCCACTAGAAAACTCTATCCTACCCTTGGCGGATAGAATAACGGCTGCAGCAATAAAAACCATGGAAGGAAAATAATGAGTGAAGGTGAGAATATTGTTGAGTTGAGAGTGTCGGAGGAGTGTTGTCCTCAGGATGGCAGCTCCGGAAGTATTGTCTTATGGGTTTTCTCCGATGGAGCAAAAGTGAATAAGGGGGATTTTATTGCTGAATTTATGTTGGATAAGGTCACTCTGGAGCTTGAGGCTCCTGCCACTGGAATTCTTAAAATCGAGTTAGAACCAGAAGTGGAGGCTCGAAGAGGCGATTTAGTAGCATTGATCTATACATAAAAATAAAAAATGGCGGGTATATTATGAAAATTAAAACGTCTTATATGCTGGTTAGTAGTGCAATTACATTGGTGACACTGGCAGGAATTCCAGGTACATGTTTTCCACAAGGTGATGGTGTTTCTGTGACTAAGTTATTCTGACTTACTGTTATTGTAATAATGCTCTTAGAGAAATCGAGACAGTGAATGTAGTAAGAGCTCCCAGTAGCAATCGCTGGTGGCTCTTACATACTACTAAACTCCTAAGTTAATTATGGCTCCATGGTTTTTATCTATCTTCAATACTCTCAAGGATGGTGCTAGTCTAATGGAAAACACCGTTTACCAAAGATTTGCCAAATCGGCATTGAACAACCCCCACCTCCCTTTTCTATGCTATCCAAGCTCACCAACTCGCGATTATTATCCAGAGGGCAAAGAGTTTTCTTATGGTAATATACTCACGATCGTGGATAACCTCGCGTTACGTTACTTGGAAAGTGGTTATTCAGAAGGGCATCGTATTGCTTTACTTGCTGGCAATAGAGCGGAGCATTTTTTCCATTTGCTTGCCTTAAATCGTATTGGTGCCGCTGTCGTTACACTAAATCCAGAATATCTTTCCCATGAGCTAGCTTACGGTATCAGTTTTCCCGAATGTAGTTTGGTGGCGACTGTGTCTCCGTGGATAGATAAAGTCAAAAATGAGGCAGAAAGCCTCCTGCCGACTGTTGGTGTAATTGATGTCTTAAATTTGCCTGATAAATTTCCATCTCCAGCGCACCCACCAATTAAAGTTCCGACAGAGGAATTAGATAGACCAGCACTAATTATTTATACCTCCGGCACTACTGGGCGGCCTAAGGGTTGTATTATTTCTAATCGCTCATGTTTGGCAGCAGGGGATTCTTATGCAGATGCTGGTGGCCTACTGCAGTTCCATGCCGGTGTTGAGAGGCTCTACATACCTCTTCCCGCTTTCCATATGAATGTTTCTATTTATACCCTGAATAGTATGACAAAACTAAATAGTTGTATCATCCTTCAGGAAAAATTTAGTGCATCAACTTGGTGGGCTGATATTATTGAGACTAAAGCGACGTGTTTCCACTATATGGGGATTATTCCACCATTATTGGTTAAAGCAGCCGCTAGCGAGGATGATCGACGTCATAATGTAAAATTTGGACAGGGAGCTGGTGTTGACCCTCTCGTGCGGGAGCAGTTCGAGGAAAGATTTGGCGTGCCTCTTGTAGAAGCCTGGGGTATGACAGAGACTTCTCGAGCCATTCAAAATTGCGGCATACCCAGGTGCTTGGCACCCAGAGCATTTGGCCGACCGCGATTACCTCTCGAAGTTCTTGTGGTAGATGACGATGACAAGGCTTTACCGTTTAATAGCCCAGGTGAGTTGTTGATTCGCGCTGTCGGCTCTGATCCGCGCGCTGGATTTTTCTCAGGATACTTAAACCTTCCTGAGCAGACTGAAGATGCTTGGAAAGGAGGCTGGTTTCATACAGGAGATGTCGTTTCTCAGCGTGAAGATGGAATGCTTTTCTTTGTTGATCGACGGAAAAACATTATTCGCCGCAGTGGTGAGAATATTGCGGCCACCGAAATCGAGGAAGCCCTCATAATGTCATTAGCAGTGCAGAGTGTCGCCGCTCTGTCAGTCGCTGATGAATTTCATGATGAAGAAGTAATGGTTTGTGTTGTATTGATGCCTGAATATAAATCTTGTAAAGAAGTTGCAGAATCAATCATGTCTGATATGAAAAATCTACTTGCTGGGTTTAAACTTCCTGCATGGATGGTTTTTGTCGAATCTCTGCCTACCACGGGGACCCAGAAAATTCAGAAGAATTTGATTTTTCCTGATGGTGAGGATCCAAGAAAGGATCCAAGATCATATGATGTACGCTTGGTGAAACGACGGCTAAGAAAGGAAGAGTAGATTAGGGTAGGCTTAGCGCCATGTCGGCGATGAGGATTTTATAGTGTAATTCTGACCGGCTCGAAAATTATGTCATTATGAAAATGGATGGTTATTTCCAAGTTCAATAATGCGATAATGAGTGCATATTGTCCTTATAATAGCCACATTATGTAGAAGTATTATTGGGTTGCTCAGAGTAAATGGTTATGGTTATGGATATGGACACGAATGAATCGCCTACTCAGGGAATATCTGAGCAAAAGAAGGCTGTCACAAATAGACGAGTGCCGGCAGTAACCAGAGCCGTGTCAATATTACGGTATCTCGCCAATGAGAGCGAGCCTATAGGTATTGTTCCGCTCGCTAGAGGTGTAGGGCTAATTCCAAGTACATGCCTCCATATAACTCGCGTATTGGTTAATGAAGGGCTAGTTGCAGTGGCTCCTCAGACGAAAAAGTACAACCTGGGTTCTGGAATCTTGGCACTTGCTAGTGCTTTTTCACTTCGCAATGTATTGGCAAGGGTAGTCGGCAATAGATTAGATATATTGACCAAAGACCACGGTATTGTGTTCTCAGTTGCAGAGATAAACTCTTTGCGAGAACATGTTGTAGTGGCTGTTGGAACTTCCCAGACTGGTGTTGCGGTTACTTTGACGGTGGGCACTCGATTTCCTCTCTTTGCAGGCACATCAGGCCGATGCTGGGCTGCCTTCGCGCTTGATCCGGGAAAATTGGACTCAAAAGCGACCAAAAAACAAGTACAAAGTATTAGTTGGGAAGACCCTCCTACCTTCGATGCCTGGTTGGAGCAAGTTAACTCTGCAAAAAAGCTTGGTTATGCTTTGGACGTTGGAAACTTCATTAGGGGCGTGACGGTAGTTGGAGTGCCTGTTTTTAATGAGTTGGGAGTGTTAGTAGGATGTCTTAATGCAATGGGTATAGGTGAGAGACTCGTAGGTGACTCACTCGAAGCCGCAATAGTTGCGCTCAAAGATCTGTCAAACCAAGTGCATCGAGATCTAGGGCATCAGCAGCGTAGTAGTTGAATACCATTAAAATATGATGTGGGCTTTAGCATTTTGTTGAGGCCCCCTCCAATATATTAATGGTATTGCTATTGTAGCGACTAATCCAATGATTCCAGCAGCAGAATAGACTGCTGGAATGGATAGGCCATATGCAAGAGCGGCTGAGACTGAGAGGGGCGCGATCGCTGCTCCGCATTTGCCGATTGAAAGCGCCCAACCGATGCCCGTAGAACGGATGTGAACGGGATAAACACTCGCTGCTAGCGTAGCAAATCCAGCATAGGTACCAAGGCCAAGAAATCCTGATAAGAAAATGCAGGCCATCATTGGTAAGATCTGTGGTGCTGTAACTCCAATTAGGGCTGTGGCAAGGGATGCAAATAAAGACGCAGTAAAGAGAGTCCGATAAATACCAATACGATCACTCATTATTGCTAATGCAATTCCGCCAGCAATACCTCCAAAGTTTAATACAGATACGGACAGGATGGCAGTACCTCGAGCTACTCCTTGTTGGTCTAGCAGCAAAGGTAACCAGTTGATGAGTAGTACCATCATAAATAAATTTGCTGCCAGTGCTAACCAAAGAAGTAGGGTCATCCAAAGTAGGTCCTTAGTAAAGAGGTCGCTAAGTTTCTTTGTTCCTTGCTGTTCTCCTTTTAGGTAGAAATGATCTTCAGAAATATATTGTGTTGACCGATCAATGCGATTCATTATTTTTACAATTTGATTATTCTTCTGACGAGTTGTCACTAAAAAGCGAATAGATTCTGGCAGAAAAATTACAGGTACGAGTGCGGCAATGCTTACTCCACCGGCGATATAGAAAACGCCCTCCCAACCAAAAACAGGTATAACTGACCGACTGAATAACCCGCCTAGCACACCCCCTGTGAGAGGTGAAACCGCGATAATAGAAATGAATAGTGCCTTGAAACGAGTTGGAGCATACTCTGACACAAGCGCGATACAGTTGGGGGTAACTCCTCCCAGTCCGAGGCTTGCTAAAAAACGAATTGTTACTAATGATTCAATATCACTCGCCAGCGGTGTGACAAGCGTGCCCACTCCAAAAAAGATAACGTTAGTAAAAATAATAGGTTTTCTGCCAAATTTATCACCTAATGGACCGAAAACTGCTGCACCAATAACTGCACCAATTAGGCCGGCAGTGAAGACAATGCCAAAGCCACCCATTTCAATCCCCCAGGCCTCAACAATGGTCGGAGCAACAAAGCTAATACATTGAATATCAATGCCCTCAAGTATCATCACCAGAGAGGCTGTTATCAGGACCCTTATTTGACAGGACGAGAGAGTGGCGTTGTCTATGACATTTCCTGCGTCTATTTGTCTGTAGTCTTTGATCGCTTTTTCCACGATTCTTCTCCTTTTTAGTAACCTCTATGCTACCGGATGATTAGTATCAGAAAGTATAGAGATTATTTACTATCAACGCGCCTAGAGCATTTGATTCCAGTCTAGGAAAGCTTGTCTGATTAGCAATATCATCACCGCTACTCAATAGCGCTCTAGCCTTGTGAGCCTCAGAATTTTGACCACCGGATATATGGCTCAAGATAAATTAATCTCGAGCCATATTTTTTAATTGCTAGGCTAACTTTCTAAATATTAATTGTCAATAAGAGTAACGTATTGCGCAAGCGCAAGTTAAGACACATAATAGGATTAACTATACGAAACTATTAATCAAGCCTATGAAACGATTTATCATAAGAATTGAAGCTTTTCTAAGATTGACAATAATCAGATATATCCACGATCTGGCGGCGGCCTTATGACGGCTTATATTGCCGGCATATACGAACATCCGACGCGTTTCGCGCCTGATAAATCCGTTTCGGCATTGCATGCTGAAGTCGCTTCTGGGGCACTTAAAGATGCAGGCTTGTCTTTGAGAGATATAGACGGTTATTTTTGCGCGGGCGATGCACCTGGAATAGGTCCCATGTCGATGGTGGAGTACCTAGGCATTCATCCCAGATATGTTGACTCTACGGATATTGGCGGTGGGTCGCCCATCGCACAGGTTGCCGAAGCGGCCCGGGCAATTGACGAAGGTAAATGTGATATAGCCTTGATCACTTTAGCTGGTCGACCTCGAGCGGAAGGGCAGTCACCAGCAACTCTAACCCGATTTCGTGAGTATCCTGAGAACGAGTTCGAATTGCACTTTAGCCCAGCTTTGGTAAGTAGATACGCCATGTGTGCTCAACGCCACATGCACGAATACGGGACAACTAGTGAACAGCTAGCATGGATTAGGGTAGCCGCCTCGCACCATGCGCAGCATAATCCTAATGCGCTTCATAGGAACCCTGTTTCAGTCAATGACGTTATATCTTCTCCGCTAATATCAGATCCTTTGCATCGCCTAGACTGCTGTGTCGTTAGTGATGGGGGAGGAGCGGTTATTGTTGTCCGTGAAGAAATTGCGCGAAGTTTGAAGCAGCCCTTAGTGTCATTAAAAGGCGCGGGTGTTGCCTTGGGCTACAAGCTTGGTGTGCCATTTGATATCACGGCAAGTGTGGGTATTGAGTCTGGATCTGCGGCTTATCTCGAAGCGGGAGTTAGTCCTAGTGATATCCGCTATCTGTCGACTTATGATAGCTTCACAATCACCGTTCTTATGGCGATAGAAGACCTAGGATTTTGTTCAAAAGGTGCGGGTGGACAATTTGTTTCGGATGGCAGCCTAATCTCTGGAAACGGCAGCCTAGCGGTAAATACCGATGGAGGAGGGCTATGTAATAACCATCCAGCCCATCGCGGGGGCATCACTAAAATTATCGAAGCTGTCCGCCAGCTTCGAGGCGAGGCGCATCCGGCAGTACAATTACCTGATTTAGCGCTGGCTATGGTGCATGGCACTGGCGGAACTCTTGATCAACGTCAAGGGTGCGCGACGATTATATTGGAGCGCGAATAGTCATGATAGACGATAAGTGGGATTGGCCGATGGAAAATCGAGAATTCTGGGATGCCTCGGAGAGAGGGATACTACTAGTCAAACGATGCATTGATTGCGAAAAGCCCCATTATTACCCTCGATTGATTTGTCCTCACTGTGGAAGTCATTCAACCCAGTGGACTGAGTCATGCGGCAAGGGAAGATTATATTCGTACAGCTTTTTCCGTCGTGCCAATCCCCCTCAAATTTTGGCATATGTCACGCTTGCTGAAGGTATAACGCTACTGACTGAAATCATTGACAGTGATTATGAAAAATTAGCCATTAACGATGAGGTGGAAGTTAAATTTCGAGTTGATCCTGACGGTAGGTATATTCCAGTCTTTGTATTGGTGAAATAAAATAGAAGATATGTTAAATGTCTGGGGTAGATGCAAGAGAGGGGTGTTATGACGGATAGGTTGAGTAATAAAGTAGCAATAGTTACAGGCGCCGGTTCGGGCATAGGCCGAGCTTCAGCAATCTTATTTGCTAAGGAGGGTGCCCAGGTGGTGTGTGCAGATATAAATGAACAAGCAGTGACAGATACCGCTGAAATTGTGCGTGCACATACATGTAGCTCGGTTTTGGTGGTTCGGGTGGATGTGACACAGCCTACTGAAGTGGAGGAAATGATCCAGAGCTGTATAGCCGAATATGGAAAATTGGATGTTCTTTATGCTAATGCGGGAATAGGAGAGGCGTTTGACACAATGCAACTGCCTGTTGAAAGTTGGGACCATATGATGTCGGTTAATCTGAAGAGTGTCTGGTTGTCAGCCAAGTATGCCCTCCCCTATATGATTGCTTCGGGAAGCGGATCAATTATTAATCAATCTAGTGTAGCTGCCTTAAAGGGAGTTCCATCGATGGCTCACTATTGTGCATCAAAAGCTGGCGTTGTTGGACTGACTAGGCAGTTGGCGGTTGAATATGGCTCCGCAGGAATTCGAGTAAATGCCATATGCCCGGGGGCCATCCCAACACCGCTCGCAGATACAGTATGGGGCAAGATCGGAAATATTGATGAGATTGGTGCGGCAGTCATAAGCAAGACACCGTTAGGTCGATTGGGCACGGTTGAAGATTGTGCAAACCTTGCTCTTTTCCTCGCAAGCGACGAATCGTCTTGGATAACTGGTGTCGCAATACCGCTTGATGGTGGGTTAGGGGCGGCGTAGAAACCAGCATAGCCCCATCTATTCATACCTTGATGACGCCCCAAAATCGGGCTTATCCAATTGGGCTGTAGGCATTACTAGTATCTCAAAACGAGGGTCTTTTTTTGCAGGGCCTTGGAAAAAGTATGGATGATATTAAAGCGTCACATGAGATCTTGTGGCTATTTTAAGCAGTTTTTATTCCTCCGATAACCCACTCTTTTAAGTCAAACTCACTCGGTAGTTATTGTATATATACAACTCAATATAACTTATTGACAATTAGTCATTGATTGGATATGGTTAATATCATATATTAAAACTCCATTTAATAGCTGGTGAAATTAAAATAAGACGAGTGAGTGCCTCCTCTAATGTGTCAGTTATTTTATAGGTGATGGGGGCAGTTTTTACTCATATCGAGCGTTAAAAAGTAGTACCTGAGGGTTTAGTTATGAGCTGGGGATTGATCACTGATGATGGATTGGCAAATGCTGAGGCTCTTATTGGGACGCCGTTAAGGCGAGATAGAATGCAGTGGATTCAAACGACCTCACGTGATGCTATTCGACATTTTGCCTGGGGGATTGGGGACAACAATCCGTTGTGGCTAGATGGCGATTACGGCGCAAAATCTATCTGGGGGTCAGCGTTGGCACCTCCATGCATTTTGTATGCTGTTGATAGTACGATTGTTGCGCCAAAATTACCTGGCATTCAGTGGCTCTATGCCGGGACTGATTGGACATGGTACGAGCCGATTTTGTGTAACGATAGCTTTACCGTAGAGGCGAAGCTTGTACGTCAGGAGAAAAAGTCAGGACGGCGATTTCCCTTGTGGGTATTACAGAGTGGTGAAGTTCGTTACTTCAATCAGCACAAAAGGCTTGTAGCTACAGCAATGGGACATTGCGCGCGCACGCCACGAGGCGGCAATATTGGTGGTCCCCCCGTGAAGGAGCATAAAGTACACAGCTACAGTAGTGCAGAACTGGATGATATAGAAAATCATGTTCTGGCTGAGGCTTCCAGGGGTAGTGATCCGCTGTTGTGGGAGGATGTTCTGGTTGGAGATCAAGTGCCTTCGGTCGTCCGGGGTCCCCTCGCTATAATGGACCTAATTGGTTGGTATTCAGCCACTCAAGGAACATTACATTATGGTGGCGTTCATGGCGACGCTCTTCGTTATCGCCGCAGACATGACGATTACCATATTAACCCCGCGACTGGCGCAAAAGAAGCGGCTGGTCGAGGGCATTTCGAGGCAAAGACAGGCAAAGATGTGGGAATGGGGGGTGCATATGACGTAGGTCCCCAGCGCATCTCGTGGGCCCAACATATGTTAACTAATTGGATTGGTGACCAGGGATTTCTGCACAAGCTTAACATCAGCGTGAGGAGTCCGAATATGGTAGGCGATACGATCTGGTGGCAGGGGGAAGTAATTAATAAATACATAGAAAATCGTAATTATTTTGTAGAAATAGCGCTTAAAGCACACAACCAGGTTCAGGCTCCGTCAGCTTTTGGTACGGCTGTCGTTTTACTCCCCTCACGTGAAGCTGGATTACCGTCGCTGCCTTTGCATAATTAGGGTTGATAACATAAATTTACAGTATTATTTTTTCAGTGAGGACTTATGACCGATACAAATAGCCAAAAGATTTTAGGCTATGAACCCGAAGCCTTAACTATAGGAGACTTGGTTCATATTCGAGCTACAAAGGGAGACAAGCCGTTATATATAATTCGCGATGAAGTGCTAACTTATAAGGATGCGGAAAGACGTTCAAATGAGGTGGCAAATAGTCTAATTAAATTAGGGATAAAGAAGGGCGATGTGGTAGCCACATTTATGTACAACTGCGTATCCCAGGCCTTGGTTTGGTTTGGATGTGCCAAAATTGGAGCGATTTTTGCGCCACTAAATGTGTCTCTAGAAAGAGACGATTTGGCATATAGTTTAAATGACACGGATGCGACTATATTTGTACTGGAGGAGGAGTTAGCTCCTGCCTTCAATGCTTGTCAAGATAAATTAAATATATCACCTTTAGTATATGTTTGTGGTTCAGTATCATCGGTAAGCGGAAACGCAGCTTTGCCTCTCGATCAGCTCTTTGGTGGGAACGTTGAATTTCCTGATATAGAAGTTAACCCTAACGATCCAGCCACTATAACTTACACGGGTGGCAGTACTAGCATGCCGAAAGGCGTACTCTCTACGCACTTATCGCATATTGCCGCGGCAATCCGATACGGTGAGGTCTCTGAGGCATCCGCAAGCGATATAGGTTATGCCAACTCCCACTTCTTTCATATTGGTGGCCAGCAGTTCGGAGTTATTGGCCCACTATATTTTGGTATGACGGGGGTTATGGAGAAGTGGTTCAGTGTGTCGCGATACCTTGATGTCGTACGCAGATACAATGTTACGATTATTGATCCTGTTGGCACAATGCTTGCAGCCCTGATGTCCCTTCCCGATTCTTTAGAAGACAAAAATCACAATGTTCGTGTGGGAATAGGAATTGCGTCTGGTCAGGTCAGGCGCGAGGTTAGGGATGGATTCGAAAACCGCTTTGGAATTCCCCTTTTGGAGGTATATTCGATGACTGAAATGGGCGTCCTTCTATGTAGTCAGCGCATGAGTGATCGACGTCAAGGAAGCTGCGGGCATACCTATGGTTGGGGAGAAATATGTATCGTCGATCAGAATGATAACCCGGTCCCCGCAGGAACAACCGGGCAAATTTTACTCAGACCAAACGTAAATAACACATCAATGATTCGATATGTTAATAAGGACGAAGAAACGATAGCTGCCTGGAAGAATTTTTGGTATCACACTGGTGATATAGGAAAGTTGGATCAAGACGGATTTGTATATTATATAGGACGAGAAGCGCACTGGATTCGCCGGGGCGGCGAAAATATATCTGCATTCGAAGTCGAGAAAATTATCACATCGCACCCTAATGTGGCTGATTGTGCGGCTGTTGGTGTTCCAGCCGATCTCGGTGAGGAGGACATTAAGGCCTATGTCCAGCTTAACGAAAGTGAGGCTAATGTCGACCCTTCTGATCTTATAAAATACTGGGAAGATCGGGTCGCTTTTTTTAAGGTGCCACGTTACATAGAATTTGTGGACCACTTCCCCCGTTCTGCAACCAAGAATGAGATTCTGCGGCATCAATTGCGCGAGCAGGGAGTCGGGAATTGCTGGGACCGAAAGGCAGTATAGATCAGCTGACTTTTTCTTGCAGAACCTAAGTGAAGTAAAGGGAGAATCTATTCTTCTAAAGCCTTGATTGTATTTATAGCGATCCGAGTCGATATAGCAGATGGATATTTATTTATTCTGAAAAATTCGATATAACATGAGGAAGTAATAATAATGGCTAGCAAGTCTCCCAGTTATGATGCAATCGTCATAGGAGCCGGTTTTACCGGTATGTACCAGTTATATATGCTGAGAAAAATGGGCCTGTCTGTGAAAGGCTACGATCGTGCTGAGGATTTCGGCGGGAACTGGTACCGAAATCGATACCCTGGGTGCCGGGTCGACACGGAAAGCCACGTCTATTGTTACGCTTTCTCAACAGATATTTTACAAGAATGGAGTTGGAGTGAGCAATACGCGAGTCAACCTGAAGTGTTGAGATATCTCAACTTTGCAGTTGATAAAATGGATATTCGCGAACACTACCAGTTTAATACGTTAATAATATCGGCGAAATATAGTGCCACACAAAACCTATGGTTTGTCCAACTTGGTGACGGTAGTACTGAATCATGCAGGTTTCTTTTTTCCGCTGCAGGACCACTATCGATTCCGCAAATGCCGTCTTATGATGGAGTTGACTCGTTTTTAGGGGAGGCGTACCACTCATACTTTTGGCCTCACGACGAAGCGGGCAGCTCTACTGGTAAGAATATAGACTTTGCTGGAAAAAGGGTTGGTGTAGTGGGAACTGGAGCAACTGGTGTGCAGATTATAACTGAAGTTGCTAAATCTGCTGGCGAACTTTGTGTATTTCAGCGGTCCCCTAATTGGTGCGCGCCTCTTGGGAATGGGCCTATTGATACGAAAATGATGGATGGTATAAAGGAGAACTATGGTGAGATCATTGATTTTGTAAAAAACACTCAATCAGGATTCCCTCATACATTTCTTGACAAATCTGCCCTTGAGGTTTCTGACGAAGAGCGAGAGATAATCCTTGAAAAATTATATAAAGAACCTGGTTATGGTATTTGGTTCGGGAACTTCTATGATCTATTTACAAACAAAGAAGCCAATATACTGGTCTCAAAATTCATTGAAAAAAAGATACGTGAACGTGTAAACGATCAACGGATAGCGGACAAACTCATTCCTAAAAATCACGGTTTCGGCACTAAGCGGGTGCCTCTTGAATCAGGGTACTACGAAGTTTTTAATCAGAGTAATGTGCACCTAATAGATATCCACGAAGATCCAATAGTAGAAATAACGCCCAATGGAATACGAACAGGTTCCAAGAATCATGAATTAGATATCATAATTTATGCAACTGGGTTTGACGCGATTACCGGAGCTCTGGATAAGATCGAAATCGTGGGTAAAAATGGCGATTCATTAAAGGAGGTATGGGCGGATGGCCCTTCTACTTATTTAGGACTGCAGGTATCAGGATTCCCGAATTTCTTTACATTGGTTGCCGCACATAATGGTGCAGGATTTTGTAATATTCCTATTTGTGGGCAAATGCAAGTTGAGTGGATTGACAAGATGCTACGGCACATGAAGCAGCATAGTCTTGAGTTTGTTGAGCCTACTGCACAGGCTGAGAATGATTGGACTGAGGAGGTGTATCGACTTATGGAAAAAACTTTACTAGGTCAGACTGATTCTTGGTTTATGGGAGTAAATTCTAATGTGGAGGGCAAGAATATGCGTCGCGCTCTTGTTTATGTTGGAGGATCTGTTCGATATCGTGAGACTTGTGAGGCTATAGAAAGGGATGGATATAAGGGATTTATAATGAGGTAATTGTAGGAGTAATACACTGCAATTTTCATCAAATAAATAATTTTAATCTATTTGATTAGGCGTATATATTTTAGGGTTGGACATGCCGACCTACTACTTTTGTTTGTATTTAGGTCAGCTACGTGGACTCTGAATTTTAAAATATGAGGTGCACTATGAGTGTATTATTACCACTACATGGAGTAAGGGTACTTGAACTCTGTTGGGTTTGGTCGGGGCCATTACTAGGTCAATTACTGGCAGACCTTGGGGCCGAAGTTATAAAGGTAGAATGGTATAAACGCTTTGACCTTTACAGAACGAGGGGCGTAGAGAGACTCGCTGGTCAGGTTCCTGAACAGTTACGAAGAGAAATGTCTCAATCATTCCATGGCTTAAATCGAAATAAAATCGGCGTAACATTGGATCTCAAACAGGTCGCGCATAAGGATGCTTTTCTCGATCTCGTGGAGGTGTCGGACTTAGTTATAGAGAACTTTACCTATGGCACGATCGAGCGGTTAGGGATTGGATATGATGTGCTTAGTGAGATCAACTCGTCTATTGTTTTGTTGTCATTATCAGCTTATGGGGGGGCTTCTAGATTAGCTGAAATGCGATCATATGGATTGGCTCTCTCTTCGCTTTCTGGCTTAGAGGATTTAATTGTTGATCCCAAGACTGAAGAGTTCTTGGGATCACCAACGTTCGTATCATCCGATCCAAATGCGGCAAGTTATGGGCTAGAGATCGCATTGGCAGGCATACTCGACGCTCGGAATTTGGGTCATGGGTCTCATATAGAAATGTCTCAACTTGAGGCTGCGGCGCATCTTGCAGTCGATGAAGACGACGATCTGCGAGCGATCGCGTCATCATTGGGAATTGTAGGAGACTGTCATGATGATGAAACGAGAATTGTTGAGACTAGTGATGATTCATATTTATGTGTCGCTTCAAAAAATGGTCTTTCGGCCGAGGCTATGGACCGCATCTGTAGTTTAATTCCAACCCTTGATACAAAAAATGCTATTTCAATGTGCGTTAAAGCCGGCGCTTATGCGGTCAAAGTGGTTGAAAAGCCAGAAGAGTTTGGCACTGGATCTACACAGCAAGGCACTCTCTTGCCCTCTATACACCCCATCACCGGATCTGAAAATATTGTTGCCGCTCCTTGGCGGATTAATAATTATAGGGCACCTCTGCGGAAGACTGCTCCAACTTTAGGCGAGGGTAATTCTTATGTTCTAAGTGTTATATTAAATTGGAGCGCAGAAGAGTGCAATTCACTTAAAGATCCATTTTTAAATTAAAGGTGATTAGATGATCTCGGATACGAATAAATCACTAAAGACCCGTTTGAAAATCGGTTCTGTTACCTGTGCCATTTTAGGAGGAAATAGATCCGTCCTTCATGCAGCGCAGTATCTGAAGAATTTAGGCGTTGACTTAGTGGGTTTGGATTCTATTGAGGACATACGTCACCTCGAACCAAATGTGCTTGCTGTGCTGATTGGCGGGGATTCTTGGGTCGATGAATTAAGACCGGAATTAGTAGGTAAGGAGTTTAGTTATTCCGAAGGACGGGACCAAATACTTAATGAGATATGGTTGTGGGATTACGAAGTTGGCATTCCAGGAACCGGGTCTATGGCCAGCGCGGTCTCCGGCGTTTCTGCAGTCATTGGAAAACCCAATAATAGACCTATGGTATTGCCTACGCATATTCCTGAAAAGTGGTGTGGTATTTTTGGCGCTAGTATGGCGTTTAGTTTACAAGTCGCTACTGTAAATGAAATTAATTCTGGTAAACGGCATATTGACGTTTCGTCCGCTGATATTTTGAGAGCTTGGGCTGAGCAAAATTCAGGAAATCATGCTGGGGTTCCCTATGGGTGGCGCCGAAATGGCAGGACGGCTGTCGAGCATGGAGGTGTTTTCCCCCAAGGATTTTTCGCATGTAAAGACGGTTATATTGCCATTCAGGCACGCTCAAGACAAGATTGGATGGCAATTCTTAGTTCTCTTGGTGAGCATGAATGGATTGTGTTAAAGGAGTTCCATAACCCATTCAAGCTCTCTGAGGACGATAGCGTAATTAGACCTTTGCTTGAAAAGGCACTTTCGGCGATGACACGACGTGAATTGTTAGACAGCGCGATAATTACCGGGGCGCCTATGGCACCTATATTGTCAGCTGAAGAGGCGAAAGTTTGGGATGTTTTTCGTCCCGAATTTGTGGATGAGACCGGATCCTTATCGATGCCCTTTGTAATCAAACGTAGTCCGCATAAATCTAGTAAGAGACAGAAATAAATTAGTGGATGGGCAGAGGGTATGGAAGTAGTAGCCGAAGATCTCTGGTTTCCCGAAGGCCCTCTCGTGCTACCGGATGGTAATTTGGTCGTTGTGGAAATGCGGCGCCAGACACTTACTCATATTAGGAAAGATGGAGTAAAAACGGTGATTGCAAAAACTGGCGGGGGACCGAATGGAGCCGCACTTGGTCGTGATTCTCAAATATATATATGCAACAACGGAGGTCTTAACTGGCGTACTAGCGGTAATAAGCATTTACCAGATGGTAATTTGAGTGCTAAACCAAACGGCAGAATCGAACGAGTTAGTCTGGACAGTGGTCTCCTAGAAGTTCTCTATGATACAGATGGAGTGCGTAAACTGCGCGCGCCAAATGACATCGTATTTGATGCCTTTGGTGGATTTTGGTTTACAGATTTCGGCCGATCCAGAGAGCGTGATCGAGATTATGGATCAGTCTGTTATGCAATGACGGACGGGTCAAAAATACGAGAAGTGCTCTTTCCTTTAATAGAACCAAATGGTTTGGGGCTTTCTCCTGATGGTGAGACATTATACGTATCTGAAACTGGCACAGCAAAAGTGTGGGCATGGGATGTATCGTCGCCCGGCGAGATAGTGCGGTCTAGATCTCATTTGCCGTACAAAGATGGTCGTTTAGTTTTTTCGCCGCCAAATTTGCGAAGTTTTGATTCAATGGCAGTGGAGGCGGGAGGTAATATTTGCATTGGAACTCTTGGGTTAGGTGGTATCACTGTCTGCACACCTCAGGGCCTAGAGTTAGAGTTTTTATCTGTTCCCGACCCCTTAACAACTAATATTTGTTTTGGCGGTGGCAATATGGACGACGCTTATATTACCGCCTCGCTCTCTGGCCGACTACTCCGTTATAAGTGGCCTCGATCTGGTTTGACGTTAAACAACTGAGCAGAGCATGTATCTAATCGCACACGGAACTGCGCCAGAGGAATGCAGTTATTCGTGATTATAGGACCGCTTTATTATATATCTTGTGGAGTAAGAGACGCTGAAATCCTATGAAGCGCAACAACATTTCTTTACATTTTTTGATGTTTTTGCAAACCATAAAGCTATTTACGGCATCGAAAAGGTCGTTTGCGATCTCCGCAGACGGCGAAGCTTTGACGTTAACAGGGAAGTCATGAGGATTTCGATCATGTGCCGAATACTAGCGGATCTCGACTGATGATAGACATCTTGATTGCCAAAGATGGCGTTGCCGGTCGTATCACATTAAATCGCGTGCCCTCGCTTAACGCGTTGACCTATGAAATGTGCAACGCGATCGTGGTCGCGCTCGACATTTGGCAGTCTGATCCCGAAATCGCGCTGGTGATATTTGACGCGATGGGCCAAAAAGCATTCTGCGCCGGTGGTGATATTGTCGAGCTTTATTCCACAGGACATCTAGGCAACTTTGCATATGGACAGAGTTTTTGGCGTGATGAATATAGGCTGAATGCAAAAATAAAAGCCTTTCCCAAGCCAGTGATTAGCTTTATGCAGGGTTTTATTATGGGGGGCGGTGTCGGTTTGGGCTGTCACGGGAGTCACCGTGTGGTTGGTGACAGTAGCCAAATTGCCATGCCCGAATGTGGTATCGGGTTAGTTCCTGATGTTGGGGGCTCACTGATATTGGCTAATGCCCCCGGCCGACTCGGGGAATATCTGGGAACTACAGCCACTAGGCTGAATGCCGGCGATGCAATCATGGCGGGCTTTGCCGATCATTACATTCCGGAAGACAAATGGCCCGTTCTTATCGAGGCTTTGGGAGAAACAGGAGATTGCCAACCACTTTTTGCGGCCGCCCAACAGCCGCCGGAAGGACCGGTTACAAGGGATAAAGATCATATTGATCGCTGCTTTAGCGGCGACGCTCTGGCCGACATTATCAACGTCTTGCGCAGTGAAGGCACCCCGTTCAGCCAATCGTCATTAAAGGCCATGAGGCGTAATTCGCCACTTTCAATGGCTTGCGAGATACAAATGGTCCATCGCTTGCGTGGCACGACAGACATACGCAAAGCGCTGGAACTGGAATATCGTTTCACCTATCGTGCGATGGAGCATGGCGATTTTCTCGAAGGGATCCGGGCTGCTATTATAGACAAAGATTGCATACCACACTGGCAGCACCAAATTGATGAGGTACCATTGGTTGCGGTGTCGCGGATGTTGCTGCCACTAGGTGCGGCAAAGTTAACCTTCTAGGAGGAAAGGATGAAAATAGGCTTTATTGGTTTGGGGAACATGGGCGCGCCGATGGCGGCAAATCTTATTAAGGCGGGCTATCCGCTGACCGGCTATGATACTGCAGATGTTGCGATCGATGGGATGGTACAGGGGCTATCTGCTGTGGATGCGGTAACCGATGCCGATTTAGTAATCACTATGCTGCCCAACGGCTCTATTTTACGCGCTGTGGCTGCCAAAGTTTTGCCCGCTATGCGCAGTGGCACGGTTTTTGTTGACTGTTCCACGGTGGATGTTGACAGTTCCCGTGCAGTGGCCAAAGATGCATTTGAATTAGGTATTATGTCGCTCGACGCCCCGGTTTCGGGAGGCACAGGTGGCGCCGTAGCGGGTAGTTTGACCTTCATGGTCGGAGGCTCTGACGACGGGTTTGCCGTTGCAAAGCCCCTGCTTGAGATTATGGGGCAAAAAGCCGTATATTGTGGTCCTGCAGGCAACGGTCAATCGGCAAAGATCTGTAACAATATGATTCTTGGTGTGACCATGATCGCCAGCTGTGAAGCCTTTGCGCTGGCCGATAAACTTGGACTAGACAGACAGGCGATGTTTGATGTGGTCAGTACATCCTCTGGTTATAGCTGGTCGATGAATACCTATTGTCCGGCGCCCGGTATTGGGCCCAATTCACCTGCCGATAATGGTTATAAGCCGGGCTTTTCATGCGACCTGATGCTGAAAGATCTGCGGTTGTCACAACACGCCGCCCAAGCCGTTGATGCTGATACTCCGCTAGGGCAGATTGCAACTGAGCTCTATCGCCGTTTTGTCGAAGACGAAGATGGGCAAGGACAAGATTTCTCGGCTATGCTGCCACGCTTTGTAAGGCGTGGACGCACGTAGTAGCCCCAACTTTATTCACGGCAAAAAGGTGATGGTTGCCACGTGCTAGATTAATTGAGCGCTACTCTGCAGTCATGTGACTCAGAATAATTATATTTTTAAGATACTGACGGGTATAGATTTCAGCATTAATACTTTTGAGCAGGTCGGTTTGCGTAAATCCCGTTAAATGTAAGATAAAGCAGGCGTTCATCAATTCTAGCTGCTCGTGAATCAGTACCTTTTGTAGATTGGTAATGGCAATGACATTCTGTACATATTAATACAGCATGACTATCATGTTGCATCATCTCAATTTTCTGGCATTTATTGCTTTTATCAACGCCACTCTCAACGAGAACCACCATGAAGCATGATACCAGTAATACCGACGATCAGCTCAATCGACGTAGTAAGAATATCACTGAGGGTAACGCCCGCGCGCCTAATCGCTCGATGTATTACGCCATGGGTTATGAGGTTGAAGATTTCAAGAAACCTATGGTCGGTGTAGCTAACGGTCACAGTACAATCACTCCGTGCAACAGTGGTTTGCAAAGGCTGGCTGACGCTGCGATTGCAGGCATCCAAGAAGCCGGTGGTAATGCACAAGTCTTTGGTACCCCAACCATTTCAGATGGTATGGCCATGGGCACTGAGGGCATGAAGTACTCGTTGATTAGTCGTGAAGTGATCTCTGACTGTATTGAAACCTGCGTGCAGGGCCAGTGGATGGACGGCGTTCTGGTACTTGGCGGTTGTGACAAAAATATGCCTGGTGGCCTGATGGGCATGCTGCGTACCAATGTTCCATCTATCTATGTGTATGGAGGCACCATACTACCTGGGCGCTACAAGGGCCAGGATCTGAACATCGTTAGTGTTTTTGAGGCTGTGGGCGAACACGCGGCAGGGCGCATGAGCGACGAAGATCTGCTTCAGATCGAACGCCGAGCCGTTCCTGGCACTGGCAGCTGTGGAGGTATGTACACAGCCAACACAATGTCTAGCTCATTCGAAGCGCTGGGTATTTCGTTGCCTTACTCATCTACCATGGCTAACCCTCATGATGAGAAAATGAACTCAGCCAAAGAGTCTGCCAAGGTGCTTGTTGAAGCGATCCGCATGAACTTAAAGCCGCGTGACATCGTTACCAAAAAGTCGATTGAAAACGCAGTGGCGGTTATTATGGCCACGGGCGGTTCCACCAACGCTGTGCTGCACTTTTTAGCCATCGCGCATGCGGCTGAAGTAGAGTGGACTATTGATGATTTTGAGCGCATACGCCAGAAGACTCCGGTGCTGTGTAATCTCAAGCCTAGCGGACAATACTTGGCAGTTGATTTGCACCAAGCAGGCGGTATCCCACAGGTTATGAAGACATTGCTGGTAGCCGGTTTGCTGCATGGCGACTGTATAACCATTACTGGCCGGACCATTGCAGAGGTACTCAACGACGTTCCTGATGCACCGAGTGCTGACCAAGATGTGATTCGCCCTATTACTAACCCTGTGTATAAGCAAGGTCACTTAGCTATTCTTAAAGGTAATCTCTCACCAGAAGGTTGTGTGGCCAAGATTACTGGCCTGAAAACTCTGGTGATGACAGGCCCTGCGCGTGTATTTAACGATGAGCAGTCAGCTCTGAAAGCCATTTTGGCGGGCAAAATAAAAGCTGGCGACGTAATGGTACTGCGCTATTTAGGCCCTAAAGGTGGTCCGGGTATGCCCGAAATGCTGGCGCCTACCGGCGCATTGATTGGTGCTGGTTTAGGCGAAAGCGTAGGCTTGATCACAGATGGGCGTTTTTCTGGCGGTACGTGGGGCATGGTGGTTGGACATGTGGCGCCAGAGGCAGCTGCCGGTGGAAACATTGCCTACATTAATGAAAACGACTCCATCACCATTGATGCCAAGCAGCTATTACTGCAACTTAATATCAGTGATGAGGAGCTTGCTGAGCGTAAGAACGACTGGCAGGCACCATCACCGCGTTACACGCGTGGCGTACAAGCGAAGTTTGCCTTTAACGCCTCTAGCGCCAGTAAGGGTGCGGTGCTCGACGACTACTAAACAAGGAGTTTAGTCAATGCTTAAAGCCTTGATGCTATTTCAGAGTTAACTGATTCTTCAGAAAACTTATTTGGTTGCCTATAAGTATCCTTTGACAGTGCGCGAAAATGGCTGAGGGACGAGTTGTGCTATGAAGACCGCATTCAAAACCAATGAGACTGAAACCAGTGGATTTGAGTTTGTAAGTCGATATCTCTGACATACATTTAATGTTACAAAGGATGTAAAAAAAGCGGATTAAAACGAATTAAATTTATATTAATCAATAGATTACAGTCTATGTGCAGCTCCCGCCGCCTCCACCCAAAAAAATAGGTCCTGTTATTCAGTAGGGAATCATCCCCCTAGCAAGACTTTATGATATGTTATATCATATCTTTATACTTGCTACGATTAGGACTCCCTTCTCATGAATCAACTACCCGTGACTGTACTTTCGGGCTTTCTTGGTGCCGGTAAAACAACGGTTCTTAGCCATATTCTCAATAATCGCCAGGGCAGAAAGGTGGCAGTTATTGTCAATGATATGAGTGAAATCAATATCGACTCAACTATTGTGCAAAATGAAGTCTCCTTGAGCCGCGGTGAAGAAAAGCTTATTGAGATGAGTAATGGCTGTATTTGCTGCACGCTGCGGGAGGACCTCTTGGTGGAAGTCACTAAGCTTGCGGAGGAAGGGCGGTTTGATTATCTTGTTATTGAATCGACGGGAATTTCAGAGCCGCTGCCAGTAGCAGAAACTTTCACCTTTGCGGATGAACACGGTATTTCGCTATCTAATGTTGCGGACCTAGACACAATGGTCACCGTGGTCGATGCGGTCAATTTTCTCAAGGATTATGACGACGCCCAATACCTCCAAGATACAGGCGAATCCTTAGGTGAAGAGGATGAGCGCACTGTCGCCGATCTACTGGTGGATCAGGTTGAGTTTGCGGACGTTCTTCTTATCAGTAAAACTGATTTGGCCAGCCCAGCGGATATAGGACGCTTAACGGCAATTCTCAAAACCCTGAATACGCATGCGAAAATAGTCCCTATTTCTCAAGGTCAAGTGAATGTCGATGAGGTGCTTAACACCGGTTTATTTAATTTTGAGCGCGCCCAGCAGGCGCCTGGTTGGCTCAAAGAGATGCGTGGAGAGCATGTTCCCGAAACCGAAGAATACGGCATTGCCAGTTTTACCTATCAAGCAAGGCGACCTTTCCATCCAGAAAAATTTCATGAGCTACTCCACAGCACGGATAAGTATGGCAATCTGATTCGCTCCAAAGGTTATTTTTGGTTGGCATCTCGTCCTGAGTTTGCGGGTACATGGAGTCAGGCCGGAGGGATTGCCCGCTATGGCTTCGCCGGGATGTTTTGGAAGGCTGTTCCCAAAAAAGACTGGCCTACCGATGAAGACTCTTTGGTCTCAATTGAAAAGCAATGGGTGGAACCATTTGGTGATATGCGCCAGGAATTGGTTTTTATTGGCCAGAACATGGATCAAAATGGCATGATCAAAGCACTCGATGACTGTCTGTTGAGCGAAGAGGATGTATTACGAGGTAAAGGATACTGGGCAACGTTCCATGACCCATTTCCGGTATGGGAGGAAGTATGAACTCTCTAAACTCTGTCTACCCGTCCCAGCTTGATGCTGTTCATGGCACTGAGATAAAAGTTCGGCATGCCGCTCAAAGTAGCGAGCTAGAGGTTTTAACGGATATCTACCGAGAAGACACCAATATTGTTGTGTGGCAGCGCCAGTTACCCGAAACACTCAAAAATTCTATCGACGCCTTTGTAGGGTCAAATCCAACCTTTGAAACCTCTATGACCCTCACGCCACAGAGGGCACTTTCGTCTGTGAGAGATGCTTTGGGAGATAGCTCTCAACTTGAGTTAAGCGAAAATATAGCCGAATTGGTAGATATTTTTTGCTGTCTCTTTGAGCTTAAGCGGGCCGGATTGCGTCTAGCGACACTTGATCGTGCCATGTGCCCAAGATTTCATGTCGACAAAATACCTTGCCGTTTAGTTACAACCTTTCACGGTATTGCTACAGAGTGGCTACCTCATCAGGTAGTAAATCGTGAAAAGTTGGGCGTCGGAAATAATGGTAAGCCCGACAGTACATCAGGGGTCTCTAAAAGCCCGCATGACATTCAGCGAATTTTTAGTGGAGATGTTGCATTATTAAAGGGCGAACTTTGGGAAGGCAATGAAGGCGCTGGGTTGGTGCATCGTTCGCCCGCTTTGCCGGCAGGGCAATGTCGTTTGCTATTGACACTTGATTTTAGTTATTGAATCAGTAGTCACCGATGATTCAATTGTTGCTTGAGTAAAAATACTGTCAAGAAAAGGAGCCTTTGTATCAAAGCGATGCGCTGCCTTCAATCACCATTACCCTCTGTGATATCTATCCCGGCACTGATAACATGTGCGATCGGTTATGTGAAGCCAGTGAAAAGCCATAACTCGCAATCCTGACGTCTTGCAGAGACATACTTTATTTAGGTAACCACGATGAATAATGTTGATAAAATTATTGGACATGCAGAGCAGCATTGCAAAGATCATGGTGCTCGGCTAACCGTAAAGCGGAAACAGGTTTTGGCAGGCCTTATCGAATCTGATAAGGCGCTGTCTGCTTACGAATTGATCGATGTTTGTAAACAACAGTACGGCGAAAGCATGCCAGCCATGTCTGTCTA
>Ga0209709_10000662_pt1 | contig 32458 bp, 32 predicted proteins | sample ArcticOcean_MG_C_2_FD_187435 | JGI IMG/M metagenome (GOLD analysis project Ga0209709, IMG submission 187435) | Marine microbial communities from western Arctic Ocean - ArcticOcean_MG_CB4_136 (SPAdes) (version 2) | ecosystem: Environmental > Aquatic > Marine > Oceanic | place: Arctic Ocean... | reverse complement strand
GTAATCCTCTAAAAGTTAATACAGGTCTTTTGTGAATATTGCCCTTAGGCGTAATTAAGATTGTCACTTCCATATATCCATTAGCAGCTATATTTTTTCTATCTTTAATTGATTGAGCATCTTCCTCAACACTCATATTTCCATCTAAATAAAGTCTACCACTTGGAGCTTTATCAAAAACATGTGGTTTACCTGGAGCTAATTTTACAATATCTCCATTTTCTACTTGAACGGGGTGTGGAACTTTCATTTCATGTGCAAATTTCATATGTTCAATCATATGTCTATGTTCTCCATGAACGGGGACTGCACATTGGGGTTTAACCCAATCATACATTTCTCTTAGATCATCTCTATTTGGGTGGCCAGAAACATGAACAAATTCACTTTCCTCTGAAATAACCTCAATACCATCCCTAACTAATTGATTTTGTAATTTGTATAATTTTTTTTCATTACCTGGGATAATTTTAGATGAAAAAATAACAGCATCATCTTTTTCGATGAATACATCTGGATGAGTATAGCTTGAAATTCTCATCAGTGCTGCCATAGGCTCACCTTGACTACCGGTGCAAAGATACACAATTTTTTCTCTAGCAATTTTTTTTGCTTCGCGAGCATCTATAGGTTCAATAACATTTTTCAAATACCCGCACTGTCTTGCTGCTTTAAATATTCTATGCATAGATCTACCAACAAGAGATATTTGTCTGCCAGTTTTTTCTGCACAATAAAAAGCTGTTTCCATACGTGCAACATTCGATGCGAAAGAAGCCATAACAATTCTTTTTTTAAGGCTACCCATAATATTTAATAAACTTTTTCTAACATCTAGTTCAGATCCAGCTTTTCCCATGCTAAATACATTTGTTGAATCACAAACCATAGCAAGAACACCTTCTTTACCGATTTCTTTAAGCCTGTCAGAATTAATTTTTTCACCAATTAATGGTTCTGGGTCAATCTTCCAATCTCCAGTATGTAATATTACACCCGCTGGAGTTTCAATTCTAAGACCATTAGGCTCAAGGATTGAGTGGGTTAACGTGATGTACTCTATCTTAAAAGGATCTAAATCTACTGTTCCATTTAATTGAACTATTTTTAGATAGTTAGTTGCATCAATATTCTTTTCTTTAAGTTTTTCTTTTATTAAGACTGCAGTAAATGGAGTTGCAAAAATCTTACATTTTAATTGAGGCCATAGATGCGCAATCGCTCCTATATGATCTTCATGAGCATGAGTTAGAATAATTCCTAAAAGGTCTTCTTTTTTGTCTACTATAAATCCAGGGTCTGGGTAAATTAGATCAATTCCTGGTAAGGTATCATCAGCAAATGTAACCCCTATATCAACCATAATCCATTTGTGTTCACCTGGTTTTCCATAGGCAAAGAGGTTCATATTCATGCCAATTTCTCCTGAACCCCCTAAAGGGCAAAATAATAGTTCATCTTTCATATTTATTTAATTAAAGTGGTGGCTCTGATTAGGCCGTTAATTGTAATGTCTTTATTTAATTTAACTTTGGTTTTAATTGAATTTTTGAATAAATTAGAGAATCCTCCAGTAATTATTATTTTAAAGGACATCTTGGTCTCCTTCTTAATTAAATTAATAATATTGTCAATTAAACCCTCATAACCCCAAAAAAAACCAGCTCTAACTGCGCTAATAGTGTTTAAACCGACAACTTTATTTGTTTTTTTTAGACTAATCTTGGGAATTTGTGTCGCTTTATCTGACAGCGTATCAAGTGAAAGCTTAACACCAGGTGCAATAACACCCCCATGATATGTATTTTTGATTAAAACATCAAATGTTGTGGCAGTCCCAAAATCTAAAATTATAAAATTATCTTTATTATTAATAACACTAATTGCATTAGCTAATCTATCTGATCCAATTTGTTTATAGTTAACTTTAATCTTAATTAATTCATTTAACTTAAGTTTCTTAAGTTCTTTACATTTAATTTTATAAGTTTTGTTAAAAAAACTTTTAATTTTATTGAATGATTTTGGAACAACACTACAAAATAAACATTTATCAATTACTTTATTTTTTAAGCCTAAACTGGTTAAAGATTTTTTAAGTAAAGAGTGGTTTATTTTTTTTGTTATTAAAGTAATTCTTTTAATAATAATATTTTTAGAGTTTACCAAACAAATTTTGGTTTCAGTATTTCCTATATCGCCAACAATAATCATTTTAAATTTCTATCTAAGTTTTTTATATTGAATTTAGGAAACATTGGAATAAAAGTTTCATAAATTTTTTTTAGTTTTAAAGCTGCATTATTAGGGGTAATTTTAACACCAGTTAAATCAAAAAGGTTTGTAGTCACATAATCCTTTATGGAAGGACTCTTAACTAAATTTATACCTATCCCAACTATAATAAATGTTTCACCTGATTTAGATAATGTTTCCTGTAATATACCAGAAATTTTCATATTATTTATTAATAAATCATTTGGCTTTTTAATCATAATTTTATCTTTATAAAAATTTGATAATAATTTTTTAACCAAAAGACAGTTTATTTTTGTCAAATTTTTCAATGACAATTGAACCATGTTAACTTGGAAAAAAATACTAACAAATAAATTTCCTTTGAATGATGTCCATTTTTTTCCATATTGACCTCTTCCTCTTTTCTGTTTCTCAGCAATCACAATTCCTGATTTATTATTAGTATTTTTAATTATTTGAAATGCTCGATCGTTTGTACTATTTATGTTTTTAAAATTAAACTTTTTTAGCTTCATTAAATTATGTTAATTCTAGATACAATTTCTACTAACTTACTAGGAAAGATAAAGTACAGAAGAATTAGCAGCGTTGAAAAAGTTAATGATATTTTTAACCAAACGCTATGATCTGTGTCATATTTTTCTCTTTCTTCATCAAAATAAATAACCTTAATTATCCTTAAATAATAAAAAGCAGCAATCACAGTTGATAATAAACCAACAATCGCTAGAAAATACATTGATTGCTCAATTACAGACTTAAATACATAAAACTTAGCAAAAAAACCGGCCAAAGGTGGAATACCAGCTAGTGAAAAAAGTATAACAAGTAAAGACAAGGATAAAATTGGATGGTTTTTTGACAGTCCAGATAAATCGTCAATAGTTTCAAAATACTGATCATTTCTTTTCATCATAAATAAACAACTAAATAAACCAAGATTCATTACTATGTAGATAGAAATATAAACTATAGATGACTGAATACCTTCATTTGTTCCAACAGAAAGTCCTGCTAAAGCGTAACCAATATGACCAATAGAGCTATACGCGACTAGTCTTTTTAAATTATTTTGTCCGATCGCTGCAACAGCTCCAAATATCATTGAAGCAATTGATAAGAAAATTATGATGGGTTGCCATTGATCAATCATGTTAAGGAATGGGACATACAAGAATCTAATAAATACAGTTAAAGCTGCAACCTTAGGCACTATGGCAAAAAATAATGTTACAGATGTGGGGGATCCCTCATAAACATCTGGAGCCCACATATGAAATGGTACAGCAGCTATTTTAAACGCTAATCCCACTAAAATAAAAACTATTCCAAATGTAAGACCATAATGAGTGGAATTCATTGCATCACCAATAATATTAAAATTAGTTGATCCGGAAAACCCATAAACTAATGAACATCCATAAAGAAGTAAACCTGAAGAAAGAGCACTTAATACAAAATATTTAACACCAGACTCGGATGATTTTAATTGATCTCTGTTAAATGATGCCAAAACATACAAGGATAACGATTGTAGTTCTAGACCAACATAAAAAACCATGAGGTCATTGGAGCTGATCATTACCATCATACCTAAAATAGAACAAAGTACTAATATTGGATATTCAATTAAGAATATTTTAAATATCTTTAGATATTTAGTAGAAATTGATAAAACAAATGCTCCTCCTAAAATTGTAAGAATTTTCATGAAGGATGAAAGACTGTCAATCACATAACTTCCTCCAAACAAAGTTATATTTTCTTCTATAGGATTATTTATTATTAAAATTCCTGTGACTAATAAAATTCCTATTGATAAATTTTGAATTAAGTTTGAGCTATTTTTTTTGAAAACACCAAGAATTAATAAAAACATTATCGATAAAGAAATAAAAAATTCAGATGAAATATAATTTAAATTATCCATTATTTTTCTATCTTCATCGTGTTTATATTTAAATTAAAATTGTACATTTCTATTAAATTTTTTACTGATATTTCAATTGTATTAATAAGAGGTTCTGGGTAAAAACCAAAGAATAATACAGGTATGGCTAAACTCCATAAAATAAATTTTTCTGAATTGTCTAAATCAGGAATTTTCAAAAGGTCTTTGTTAATTAGATTTCCAAAAACTACCCTCCTATATAACCATAACATGTATGCGGCTCCAAAAATGACCCCAAAACTAGCAATAACTGCTACTAAAAAATTATCTTTGAATGCGCCCATTAAAATTAAAAATTCTCCTATAAAACCACTAGTTCCAGGCAGACCTAACGCAGCTAAAGTAAATAGCATAAATAAAATTGAATATTTAGGCATCACAGAAACTAGACCTCCATAAGTTTTAATTAGTCTTGAATGCATACGATCGTAAACTACACCAACACATAAAAATAAAGCAGCTGAAACAAGTCCATGACTAATCATTTGGATTATACTTCCTTCAATACCCTGTTGTGTAATTGTAAAAATTCCTAATGTTACAAAGCCCATATGAGCCACAGAAGAATAAGCTATTAATTTTTTCATATCATCCTGCATTAAGGCGACTAGAGAGGCATAAATAATCGCAATTAAACTTAATGAATAAACTAATGGAGTAAATAATTCAGAAGCTACTGGAAATAAACCTAAGGAAAATCTAATAAAACCATACCCAGCCATTTTTAAAAGAATAGCAGCAAGAAGAACTGACCCAGCAGTTGGTGCCTCTACGTGTGCATCTGGTAACCAAGTATGGACTGGCCACATAGGTGTTTTAACAGCAAAAGAGCTAAAAAAAGCAAGCCACAATAAATTTTGATATTTTGTGTCGATACCCATTTCATAAAGCTGAACTATGTCTGTTGTGCCAGCTATCCAATATATTGAAATTATTGCAATTAACATTAAAACAGAACCAAGTAACGTATATAGAAAAAATTTAAAAGCAGAATAAACTCTTCTTGCTCCACCCCAAATTCCAATAATTAAAAACATGGGAATTAACCCAGCTTCAAAAAACAAGTAAAATACCACTAAATCAAGTGAACAAAAAACACCTATCATCAAACTCTCCATTACTAATATTGCAATAAGAAAGTCTCTTAATCTAATTTTAACAGTATTATTAACTGATATTATGCAAAGAGGAGTTATAAGTGTTGTTAAAATTATAAACAAAATTGATATTCCATCTATACCCACTTTATAATTAACAAAACCTTTTAGCCATTCTCTGTCTTCAATAAATTGAAAGCTTGCTGTTGATGGATCAAATAAATACCATAAATAAATTGAAATTAAAAAGTTAACAAAAGAAGTAAATAAAGCAACATATTTACCTGTATTTGAATTTTTATCTTTTGAAAATAATAAAAATAAAGCGCCGATAGTTGGTAGAAGAATAAGAGATGATAAAATTGGAAAATCCATTAGTGTAAAATTAAGAAAGTTAATAATCCAGAAAGACCTATCAATATCATAAAGGCATATTGATAAATAAATCCACTTTGAAATTTGCTAGCTCTTAAAGATAAGTTTTTAATTAATAGAGCAAGACCATCAGGTCCAAACTTATCAATAATTTTTACATCAATTTTTTTCCAAAAGAAAAGACCAATTTTTTTTGAAGATTGAATAAATATAATGTCGTATAATTCGTCAAAGTACCATTTGTTAACTAAAAAATTATATAAAGGTTTATTAGATTGAACAAATTGATTTGGTAATTCTTTATTTTTTACAAATAAATAATAGGCAACTGGAATAGATAAAAGGACGAGTATGGGTGTAATTAAAATAATCCATAACGGTGGATGATCTGTGCTTAATGGATTTATAAACTTAATAGACTCACCCCAAAAATGGTTTTCTCCACCATGACCGATGAATAAATCTTTAAACAAGAATCCTGCAAAAATTGCACCAATTGCCAGTACAATCAATGGTATAAGCATCACTATAGGAGACTCGTGGATTTCTTCAATTTTTAATTTTTGATTATTATAAGTGCCGTGAAATGTTTTAAAAATTAACCTCCACGAATATATTGAAGTAAGTAAGGCAGTTAGAATACCAACACCAGCAGCATAATAACCTGCTGTATTACCTCTAAGATAAGCAAATTCTATAATTGCATCTTTTGAATAAAAGCCTGAAAGAAAAGGGAAACCAGTAAGAGCTAGAGTTCCAATAATCATCAAAATCCACGTATACGGTAATTTTTTATATACGGCTCCCATTTGATTAATATCCTGTTGATCTTTAAATGAATGAATTACAGATCCTGACCCCAAGAAAAGTAATGCCTTAAAAAAAGCATGAGTAAATAAATGAAACATTGCAACATTATAAGCACCAACACCAACTGCAAAAAACATATACCCTAACTGACTGCATGTTGAATAAGCAATTATTTTCTTAATATCCGTTTGAACCAAAGCAACCGTAGCAGCAAAAAAAGCAGTTGTCATTCCAACTACTGTAATAATATTTAAAGTCAAAGGAGAGTATTCAAAGATTGGTGAACATCTCACAACTAAAAAGACACCTGCTGTAACCATTGTAGCAGCATGTATCAATGCAGATACAGGTGTTGGCCCTTCCATTGCGTCTGGCAGCCACGTGTGCAAAAGAATTTGGGCTGATTTACCCATAGCACCAATAAATAAAAGAATGCAAATTAGATCAATAGCATTAATGTGTATTCCTAAAAACAATAATTCTTTGTCGGTAATTTGTGGAATTTGTTGAAATACTTCAGAATAATTAACAGTTCCAAAAAGATAGAAAATTAAAAATATTCCTAAAGCAAATCCAAAATCACCTATTCTATTTACTACAAAAGCTTTTATAGCAGCTGCATTTGCTGAATCTTTTTTAAACCAAAAGCCAATTAAAAAATATGAACAAAGACCTACACCCTCCCAACCAAAAAATAATTGAAGAAAATTATCAGATGTTACCAATGTTAACATTGCGAATGTAAAAAGAGAAAGATATGCCATAAACCTTGGTTTGTGTGGATCATGAGACATGTAGCCAATTGAATAAATATGAACTAATGAAGAAACCAAAGTTACAACAACAAGCATTACTGAAGATAAGGCGTCTACCTTAATAGACCAATTTACATCAAGCGTTCCTGAATTAATCCACTTAGCAATAATCACATTGCTCTCATAATTATTAACAATTACTTGATAAAATAGAAATAAGGATAGTATTGCGGAAATTGAAACAAAAACACTTGTAATTATCTCTGAATTTCTATCACCTATATATTTTCCAAAAAAACCAGATGTGATAGAAGCTAGCAGTGGAAGAAATAATAATGCAAATTCCATATTATCCTTTCAAACTATTTATTTCTTCAACTCTAATTGTTGACGAGTTTCGGTAATAAACCACTATTATTGCCAGACCTATCGCTGCTTCTGCTGCTGCAACTGTTAATATAAAAAGCGTAAAAATTTGCCCAGTTATATCATTTAAGAAAATAGAGAAAGCTACCAGGTTAATATTTACTGCTAATAGAATTAGCTCAATACTCATTAATATTACTATAATATTTTTTCTATTTAAAAATATCCCAACAATCCCAATTGTAAATATTATAGCACCCAAAGTAAGATAGTGACCTAAGCCTATATCAATCATCGGGTTTAACTCCTTTATTACTCTGAACATCAATCATTTCAACTGCATCAGATCTTTCTCTAGATATTTGACTGAAATAACTTTGTCTTTTAACTCCAGATCTTTGTCTAAAAGTCAAAACAATAGCTCCTATCATTGCAACTAATAAAATCATTCCACTTAGCTGAAAAATATGAATGTAATCTGTATATAAAACATAACCTATTGCATGAGTGTTACTAATATCTTTATCGATTGTTAAAGACATAGCAGAAACTAGATCTGGTTTATATTTCCATCCACCAACAACAATTATTAATTCAAAAAATATAATTACACTAATAATTAAACCAATAGGAATATGTTTTGAGCTATCTTTTGCACTAAACCATTGATTTTTTTGCTGAGCCACATTTAACATCATAACAACAAACAAAAATAGAACCGCTACTGCACCCACATAAACGATTAACATAATCATTCCGAGAAATTCTGCACCTATCATTATAAATAAGCAAGAAATACTAATAAAATCTAAAATTAAAAAGAAGACAGAATGAACAGTATTTTTTGAAACGGTAACCATTATTGCTGAAATAATTGCTATTAATGAAAAAACATAAAAAAATATTGAATGAGCAAGCATATTGGCTATCTGTGAGCTTTATCTGCATTTATGTTTGCAGCTAAAATATTTTCCCATCTATCTCCATTATCTAAAAGTTTTTCTTTATTATAGTAAAGCTCTTCCCTAGTTTCGGTTGAAAATTCAAAATTTGGTCCCTGAACTATTGCATCCACCGGACAAGATTCTTCACAAAGACCGCAATAAATACACTTCATCATATCAATATCGTATCTAGTAGTTTTCCTACTTCCATCTGCTCTTTCAGAAGATTCAATTGTAATTGCTTGAGCTGGACAAACTGCTTCACATAATTTGCAAGCTATACATCTTTCTTCACCGTTGGGATACCTTCTTAAAGCGTGCTCACCTCTGAATCTAGGGCTAATTTTCCCTTTTTCAAATGGATAATTGATTGTTTTTTTAGGTTTAAAAAGCTCTCTTAATGCAATGGTAAGACCACCTAAGAAATCTAACATAAAAATTGTTTTAAATATTCTAGAAATTTTCATAATTAATTAACAGGTAATAAGTTAAAATAAAATAAGTAGCTTGCTGTAAGAACTACCCATGTTAACGACAAAGGTAAAAATATTTTCCAACCTAATCTCATTAATTGATCATATCTATACCTTGGTACAATGGCCTTTACCAATGCAAACAGTATAAAAAGAAATAAAATCTTAAAGATCAACCAGATAGCACCTGGAATTAGATTAAAAGGGAAAATTTCGATTGGTGACAACCACCCACCCAAAAAAAGAATTGATCCCATTGCACACATAAGAAGAATATTTGCATACTCACCTAACCAAAACATTGCATACATCATTCCTGAATATTCTGTCTGATACCCAGCAACAAGTTCAGCTTCAGCTTCAGGTAAATCAAATGGTGGTCGATTTGTTTCTGCTAAAGCTGAAATAAAAAAAATTACAAACATTGGAAATAATGGAATTACGAACCATATATTTCGTTGAGCCATAACTATGTCATTTAAATTTAAAGAACCAACACAAAGTAAGACATTAATTATAATAACACCTATTGAAACCTCATATGAAACCATTTGAGCTGCTGATCGGATTGCACCCAAAAAGGGATATTTTGAGTTCGAAGCCCACCCACCCATAATAATTCCATAAACACCCAAAGATGATATGGCAAACAAATAAAGTATACCAACATTTATATCCGCCAATACCTGTGTTGCACTAAAAGGTATTACAGCCCAAGATATTAATGCCAAAGTCATTGTTACAATTGGCGCTAATATAAAAATTGCTTTATTTGAGCTTGAGGGAATAATAACTTCTTTAAAAATATATTTTAAAGCATCTGCTAATGATTGTAGTAAGCCAAAAGGTCCAACAACATTTGGTCCTTGTCTTTTTTGAACAAAAGCCCAGATGCGACGATCAAGCCAAACAATCATTGCAACCGAAACAAGGACTGGGACCAATAAGAATAAAATTTTATATGTTTCTGAAAAAATTATATCTAAATATTCCATAAAACTAGCCTTCAGTTCCTGTTAATTCTAAATTAGTTTTGGTATTTTTGCATTCAATCATTGTTTTAGAGGCTCTAGCAATAGCATTTGAATGATAATAATCTGCACTATCAATTTTCAAAATTTCTTCATCAAAAATTAAATTATTAACATCAGGTGATTTAATATAATTATTTTTTTCAATATATAAATTTATTTGATTAAGCAAACTGCTATCTAATTCATCTTTATCATTAAATAATTTTCTATGATTCATTGCTTCTGCTAACTCATTAATTATAAACCAATCTTCTTTAGCTTCTTCTGGTGGATAAGAGGCTTTATAAGCTTTTTGTAATTTACCCTCTAAGTTTGTAAAATAGCCATTTTGCTCTGTGTAAGCAGCACCAGGAAGTATAATATCTGCCATTTCTGCACCTTTATCACCATGACTACCTTGGTAAATTATAAATTCATTCTTTTTTTCAAATTTAAGAGAATCTAAACCTAACAAATAAACTATTTCAAATTTATGTTTTTCTAAGTCTTTTAATACTTCATTGGATCCATCTTCAGTTTTATATAGTCCCAAATCAAAACTCCCAACAGTAGATGCATTTTCTGAAATTATATTTAAAGAATTCCACTCATTTGATATTTTGTTATTTTTTTTTAAAAAAGATTTAATAGATTCAAAAATATATTTAGCAGATTTAGTTTTTAAAGCAGACTGACCAAATATAATTAAAGGTTTTTTAGCTTCTTTAATTAAGTTTGATATCACATGATTATCTTCTGCAATTTTTTTAATATTTTCTGTACTTCCATCTAAAGACTCGTATGGATAAGTTAGATCGCCCACATCATTTAAAGATATTATTTTTGTTTTATTTTGTAGGTAGCTCTTTCTAATACGTGCATTCAAAATTGTTGCTTCATACCTTGGGTTACTTCCTATAAGTAAAATAAAATCTGCTTCTTCAATTCCATTAATTTTTGAGTTAAATAAATAATTTTCTCTTTTTTCTGGGTTTAAATATATATGCTCACTTCTTGATTCAAGGTTGTATGATCCTAAAGTTTTGTTAAAAAATTCTTTAAATATATAAAGTGTTTCCATGTTAATTAAATCTCCAGACATTCCACATATTTTATCTTTGTCTACATTTTTAAATTTAGATTTAATTATATTAAAGACTTCATTCCATGATGCCTTTTCAAATTTGCCATTATATTTTATATAAGGTGTGTCTAAGCGTTGATTTAATAAACCATCACAAGCATATCTTGTTTTATCTGAGATCCACTCTTCATTGATATCTTCATTAATTCTTGGCAAAACTCTTTTTACTTCCCATCCATATGTATCAACTCTTATATTAGAGCCAATAGCATCCATTACATCTATGGATTCTGTTTTTTTTAGTTCCCACGGTCTAGCCTCAAATATGTAAGGTTTCGAAGTTAATGCACCAACAGGACATAAATCTACAACATTACCAGATAATTCTGATTGCATTGATTGTTCAAGATATGTTGTAATTTCCATATCTTCACCTCTACCTATAGCTCCAATCTCTGGTACGCCTGCAACCTCAGTAGCAAATCTAACACATCTTGTACAATGTATACATCTAGTCATTTGTGTTTTAATTAAAGGTCCCATATTTTTTTCAGATACTTCTCTTTTATTTTCTTTATATCTAGATTTATCAACACCATAAAACATCGACTGATCTTGCAAGTCACATTCACCACCTTGATCACAAACAGGACAGTCCAGGGGATGGTTGGCTAATAAAAATTCCATCACACCTTTTCTAGCTTTTTCAACAAATTCAGTGTTTGTTTTAACATTCATTCCATCTGTGGCAGGCATTGCACATGAAGCTACAGGTTTAGGAGATTTTTCTATTTCAACTAAACACATTCTACAATTGCCAGCTATTGATAATTTTTCATGATAACAAAACCTTGGGACTTCAGCTCCAGCTTTTTCACAAGCTTGAAGCACAGTTAAACCTTCCTCAACTTCTACTTCAATGTTATTTATTTTTAATTTAAGCATCTTTTTTATCCAATAAATGTTGATCTACTAAATAAGGAATATTTTTATCCTTATTAAATGTTGGATTAAAATTATTTCTTTCTTCAATTTCTTTTTTAAAATGTCTTAACAGTCCTTGTACAGGCCATGAAGATCCTTCACCAAAAGCACAAATAGTATGTCCAGCTATTTGATTTGTAACATCACCCAACATATCAACTTCGTCTCTTGAAGCTTCACCTTTCGCCATTCTTTCAAGCATTCTCCACATCCATCCGGAACCCTCTCGGCAAGGTGTGCATTGACCACAGCTTTCATGTTTGTAAAATCTAGCTATTCTTGCCATACATTTAATAATGTCTTGGTCTTTATTTATAACAACTATACCTGCTGTACCTAGACCACTTTTTTCAGCCATTAGAGCATCAAAATCCATTCTAAGAGTTTCACATGTTTTTTTTGGAATTAAAGGCATGGAAGATCCACCTGGAATAACAGCTTGTAAATTATCCCATCCACCAATAACTCCACCAGCATGAACTTCGATTAATTCTTTGAGAGGTATGCTCATTTCTTCTTCCACATTACATGGGTAGTTAACATTGCCAGATATACAAAAAATTTTTGTTCCCGTATTTTTTGCTTTTCCTAAAGTTGCAAACCACTTTCCCCCTCTTCTTAATATGGTGGGGATGACAGCTATTGTCTCAACATTGTTAATTATTGTTGGACAACCATACAGTCCAATTAGAGCAGGGAAAGGTGGTTTTAACCTAGGTTGCCCCTTCTTACCTTCTATACTTTCAAGTAAAGCCGTTTCTTCACCACAAATATATGCGCCCGCACCATAATGGATAAAAATATCTAAACTCCAACCAGTTCCTGATGCATTTTTTCCAATTAATTTTTTTTCATAAGCTTCATCAATAGCAGTCTGAAGTTTTTCACCATCTATAAAATATTCTCCTCTTATATAAATATAACAAACATGCGCTTGAACGGCATAAGCAGCTATGAGACATCCTTCGATTAATTTATGAGGTTCAAATCTTAAAATATCTCTATCCTTACATGTACCGGGCTCAGATTCGTCACCGTTTATAACTAGGTAATGAGGCCTTGAACCAAGCTCTTTAGGAGCAAAGGACCATTTTAAACCAGTAGGAAATCCAGCTCCACCTCTTCCCCTAAGTTCAGAAGATTTAACTTCATTAATAATCCAATCTCTACCTTTGTTTATTAGTTCTCTAGTATTAATCCAGTCACCTCTTTTTTGTGAAGACACAACATCAGAACCCAAGTCATTATATAAATTTTTAAATATTCTATCTTCGTCTTTAAGCATTTTTTAAATCCAAAAGTGTTTTTCTGTTATTTTCAGGTTCATTGTTTAGTCTACCTCTATAAGACCCAGGCTTTGGTGTTTTTCCAGTTAATATTTCATCCAAAATTTTTAAAGTTTTTTCTTTATTTAAATCTTCATAATAATCATCATTGATTTGCATCATTGGTGCATTAACACAAGCACCTAAACACTCAACCTCCATCCAAGAACAAATTTGATCTTTTGATAATTCATTTTCACTATCAGAAATTTTTTCTTTACATGCTTCAACGAGTTTATATGCACCTCTAATCATGCATGGTGTAGTTGTGCAAATTTGTATAAAATGTTTACCAACTGGAGCAAGATTATACATTGTGTAAAATGTTGCCACCTCATAAACTTTTATATATGGCATATCTAAAAGCTTACCTATATATTTCATTGCAACTAATGGTATCCAATTACCATTTTGCTTCTGTACAATATAAAGTAGGGCCATTACAGAACTCTGTTGTTTTCCTTCTGGATAATTAGATATTATCTTTTTAGCAGCAGCTAAACTTTCAGGAGTAAATTCAAATTTTTCAGGTTGTTCTTTTGCTGGTCTTCTCAAACTCATTACCTATCAACCTCTCCAAAAACTATATCTAATGAACCTAAAACAGCTGGAACATCTGCCAGCATATGTCCTTTAATTAAGTAATCGATTGCTTGTAAATGTGAAAAACCAGGTGCTCTAATTTTACATTTATATGGCTTGCTAGATCCATCAGAAATTAGGTAAACACCAAACTCTCCTTTAGGAGCCTCAACAGCCGTATAGGTTTCATCACTATCCACACGGTACCCTTCTGTGAATAATTTAAAATGGTGAATTAAAGCTTCCATAGATTTTTTAATATCTTTTTTTGGAGGAGGGCTAATTTTTCCATTGGATGATTTAATTGGTCCTTTTTTCATTTTAGCTAAACATTGCATAATTATTGATACACTTTCTCTCATTTCTTCAATTCTGCATAAATATCTATCATAACAATCTCCATTTTTTCCCACAGGAATTTTAAATTCTAGTTTTTTGTAACAGTCATATGGCTGTGATTTTCTTAAATCCCATGGAACGCCAGATCCTCTAATCATAACACCACTGAAAGAATAGTCTAAAGCATCTTCTTTAGTTACAATTCCGATATCAACATTTCTTTGTTTAAAAATTCTATTATCAGTTAATAGTGTTTCAAGGTCGTCAATTATTTTTGGGAAAGACATACAAAATTTTGCTATGTCTTCCTCTAAACCCATTGGCAAATCTTGATGAACACCACCAGCCCTGAAATAATTAGCGTGCAATCTTGATCCAGAAACTCTTTCGTAAAAAGTCATTAGTGTTTCACGCTCTTCAAACCCCCAAAGAGATGGTGTTAAAGCACCTACATCTAATGCTTGAGTTGTTACGTTTAATATATGGCTTAAAATTCTTCCTATTTCACAAAACATAACTCTTATAAATTGAGCTCTAATTGGTACATCTATCTTTAAGATTTTTTCTATAGCTAAAGCAAAAGCGTGTTCCTGGTTCATTGGCGCAACATAGTCTAGTCTATCGAAATATGGGACAGCCTGCATATAAGTTTTACTTTCTAATAATTTTTCTGTGCCACGATGCAATAAGCCAATATGCGGATCTGCTTTTTCAACAATTTCTCCATCTAGTTCTAAAATTAATCTCAATACACCATGTGCAGCAGGGTGCTGAGGTCCAAAATTAAGATTTAATGTTTTATTTTTTTTTGTCATTTTCATGGTCTGTTTGTTCTTTTATATACTTTGTTCCTTGCCATGGACTTTCATAATCGAAATTTCTATAATTTTGTTCTAATTTAACTGGTTCTTTGATAACTTTTTTTTGATCTTCGCTATATCTAACTTCTGTATGCCCTGTTAATGGAAAATCTTTTCTTAAAGGATGACCTTCGAAGCCATAGTCGGTAAGTATCCTTCTTAGATCTGGATGGTCTTTAAACTTCACGCCATACATATCAAAAACTTCACGTTCCATCCAGTTAGCAGCAGGATATATTCCAGTTAATGATGGAATTACTTCTTTTTCATTTATCAAATAACTCAATATAATTCTTTGATTAAACTCATGACTTAAAAACAGATATACTATTTTAAATCTTTGTAAATTTTCTGGATAATCTACAGCTGTGATATCAATTAATTGTCTAAACTTAGTATTTTCATTACTTTTAATAAACAATGTTACATCAATTAAATCTTCACTATCAATATTTATGTAAAGTTGCCTATGTCTAATTTCAGATTTTTTAATTTTTGTTGTTAGTTCTGAATTAATTTTTTTTTCAAGGTTAATTAAATTAAGCATAAATATTATCTTTCAAAAGATCCTTTATTTCTAATTTTTTTTTGAAGTTGCATGATACCGTACAACAAAGCTTCTGCAGAAGGTGGGCATCCTGGAACATAGATATCAACAGGGACAATCCTATCACACCCACGCACAACAGAATATGAGTAATGGTAATATCCTCCACCATTAGCACAGCTACCCATAGATATTACATATCTAGGTTCTGGCATTTGATCATAAACTTTTCTAAGTGCTGGTGCCATTTTGTTTGTTAGCGTTCCAGCAACAATCATCACATCTGATTGTCTGGGTGAGCCTCGAGGTGCTGCTCCAAATCTTTCCAAATCATATCTTGGCATTGCAGTTTGCATCATTTCAACTGCACAACAAGCTAAACCAAAAGTCATCCAGTGCAATGATCCAGCTCTTGACCAGTTGATAAGATTGTCAAGTGATGTTGTTATAAAACCATTTCTACTAAAATCTTCAGAAAGTTTTTTAAATTCTTCTGGTATTTCTTTATTTTTATCTATTAAATTCATATTTGAAATCTATTCCCAGTCTAGAGCTCCTTTTTTCCACTCATATATAAATCCCACTGTAAGGATGAATAAAAAAATCATCATTGAAGAAAAGCCTAATAATCCAATATTCCCCAAAGAAATTGCCCATGGAAAAAGGAAAGCTATTTCTAAATCGAAAATTATAAAAAGAATTGCAACTAAATAAAATCTAACATCAAATTCCATCCTGGAATCTTCAAATGGTTCAAAACCACACTCATAAGCAGATAGCTTTTCAGGATCAGGATTTTTAGGAGAAAGAATTAAGTTTATAACAACAAATGCACAACTTAGACCTAAAGCAATAATTAGAAATAAAACAATTGGCAGATAATCTTTTAAAAATTCTGAAAGCATGAATTGTATATAGCAGTTTTTATATCATGTTGAAGTGCTCATACGTCACAATATATGAATTTCACATAAATAATAAAGAAAAGTGGCGGGAGTGAAGGGACTCGAACCCTCGACCTATCGCGTGACAGGCGATCGCTCTAACCAACTGAGCTACACCCCCACTTTTGTTGTTTTGGTGGGCAGTAAAGGACTCGAACCTTTGACCCCCTCGGTGTAAACGAGATGCTCTACCAACTGAGCTAACCGCCCAAAACCAAATTACGCAGTATTTATAACAACTAATTTAAGAAAGCAAACTATAAAAAAAGTGATTGAAGGGCCAATAAGTGAACAAACACTATCCATATACTATCCCTGGCTTGTATTAGGATAATATCTGGAATATTCTATTTTTGTTGTTATGAAAGAATTATTTGTGTTTTTGTGATTGGTGGCAGACTTCTGTGTAAACGAGATACTCTACCAACTGAGCTAACCACCCAAAACCAAATAACCCGTTATTTATAACAACTTAATTTATAAAGCAAATTAATAATATTAATTGGTAATTATTGAATGCTGGCTTGAGATTTATCGTCTGATTTTGAAATTGTTTCAACCTCTACCCATTCAACTCTTTTTAGCTCTTTGGTTAAAGCTATCTTTAATACTTCATCAGCATGCTCTACTGGTGTGATTTTGATATCATTAATTATTTTATTAGGCATATCAACTAAGTCTTTTTCATTTTCTTTTGGAATTAAAACCTCTTTTATTCCAGCTCTATGCGCAGCTAATAATTTTTCTTTTAATCCACCTATTGGTAAAACTTGTCCTGTTAAAGTAACCTCACCTGTCATAGCAACATCTCTTCTTACAGGATTGTTGGTAATAGCTGAAACTATAGATGTAACCATTCCAATACCAGCAGATGGTCCATCTTTAGGTGTGGCACCTTCTGGAACATGAATATGAAAATCTTTTTTTTCAAATAAAGGTGGAATAATTCCATAGTCTAAACTTTTAGATCTAATAAATGATTTTGCAGCCTTGATAGATTCTTGCATTACTTCACCTAGTTTTCCAGTAATTTGCATTCTACCCTTACCAGGCATAATGACAGTTTCAATTTTTAAAATTTCTCCACCATATTCTGTCCAAGCTAAACCAGTAACAACACCTATCTTATCTTCAGTTTCAAGCTCTCCAAAGTTAAATTTTTGAATACCAAGATAATCAGGCAAATTTTTCAAATTTATCTTAACTTCTTTTTCTTCTCCAGAAACTACTTTTTTAACAACTTTTCTTGCTACTTTTGAAATTTCTCTTTCCAAATTTCTAACACCAGATTCCTTTGTGTAGCTTCTAATAATTTCTTGAACTATGTCATCAGACAATGTCATTTCTTTATCTTTAACACCATTGTCTTTTATTTGTTTTGGAAGGAGATATTTATTTGCAATATTAATTTTTTCATCTTCAGTGTAACCTGCAAGCCTAATTACTTCCATTCTATCTAATAAAGGAGGCAAAATATTTAAAGTATTGGCTGTTGTTACAAACATTACATCTGATAAATCATAATCAACTTCTAAATAATGATCATTAAATGTTGCGTTTTGTTCAGGGTCTAATGCTTCTAAAAGTGCAGATGATGGGTCACCTCTATAATCGTTTCCAATTTTATCTATTTCATCAAGAAGAATTAAGGGATTTTTAGTGCCTGCTTTTTTCATCATTTGAATAATTTTTCCAGGCAAAGAACCGATATAAGTTCTTCTGTGACCTCTGATTTCAGCTTCATCGCGCATACCACCAACAGACATTCTAACGAATTCTCTATTAGTTGCTTTTGCAATCGATTTGCCTAAAGATGTCTTGCCGACACCAGGCGGTCCTACCAAACATAAGATTGGGCCCTTTATTTTTTGCATTCTTTTTTGAACTGCTAAGAATTCAATAATTCTTTCTTTAACTTTTTCTAAGCCAAAATGATCAGAATCTAAAACGGCTAGAGCTTTTTTGAGATCAATATCTACTTCACTTTTTTTATACCAAGGGAGATCTATCATCCAATCAAGATAATTTCTAATAACTGTCGCTTCAGCTGACATCGGACTCATGTTTTTCAATTTTTTAAGTTCTGCCATACACTTCTTCTCTACTTCTTTTGGCATTTTACATTTTATAATTGATTTATTTAAACTTGATGTCTCGTCTTTACCATCTTCGATTTCACCTAATTCTTTTTGAATTGCTTTAAGTTGTTCATTTAAATAATACTCTCTTTGGGTTTTTTCCATTTGAGTTTTAACTCTTCCCCTAATTTTTTTTTCAACTCCAATAATACTGGTTTCATTTTCAATAATTTTTATTATGAAATTAAGTCTCTTTTTAACATCCAGCATCTCAAAGATTTGCTGTTTCTCTAAAATAGTTGCTGTTAAATGAGATGCAATATTATCAGCTATATGAGAAGCATCAGTTAATTTCTTAATAGTATTAATTGTTTCACTTGAAATCTTTTTGTTAATCAAAGTTAATTTTTCTAATCTTCTAACACCAGTCAAAGCCAAAGGGGTTAAATCCTCATCCTTTGTTAAAATATTTTGCTGATGTGAATACTCACAGTCTATAAATTTATTATTATCTTTGAAATCTAGTATTTTAACTCTCTTAATTCCTTCAACTAATACTTTTACAGTTCCATCTGGTAATTTTAATAGTTGAAGAATGTTTCCCTCACATCCATAGATAAAAACATCATTTTTTTTTGGATCATCAACTTCAGAGTTTTTTTGTGTGACCAGAATAATTTTTTTGTCTTTTTTCATTGAATCATTCAATGCTGAAATAGATTTATCTCTTCCCACAAACAAAGGGATCACCATGCTAGGAAAGACAACTATATCTCTTAGAGGTAGCAATGGTTTTATAATTTTTATATCCATCTGATAAATATGGAGATTAAAATGAATATTACAATAGGTATTTAATGCTTATTAACATCAAATTTATGCTGCAGATGTTTTTTCTGACTTATTTTTACTGTTGTTTTTTGAGTGAACTAAAATAGGTTGAGTTACTCCCTTGGCCGCACCTGCATCAACAATTACTTCTTCTACATTGTTTTGACTTGGTAAATCATACATTGTTTTTAATAATATATTTTCTAAAATTGATCTAAGTCCTCTTGCACCGGTTTTTTTGTTAATAGCTTTTTGTGCAATTTCTTTTATTGCATTATCTTTAAAGTTCAACTTAGCTCCATCTAATTTGAATAGCTCTTGATATTGCTTGATTAAAGAATTTTTTGGTTCCTGCAATATCTTAACTAAAGATTTTTCATCTAAATCTTCTAATGTTGCTATCATTGGCAGTCTACCAATAAACTCTGGAATCAACCCATATCTTAGTAGATCCTCAGGCTCCAAACTTTTCATCCATTCTCCTGTCTTCTTATCTTCAGTATTTTTCACATTTGCACCAAATCCGATAGACGTACCTTTATCTCTTTGAGAGATTATTTTATCTAAACCAGCAAATGCTCCACCACAAATAAATAAAATATTTGTTGTGTCAACTTGTAAAAATTCTTGCTGAGGATGTTTTCTCCCACCTTGCGGAGGAACACTTGCAACTGTACCTTCCATAATTTTTAACAATGCTTGCTGCACTCCTTCACCAGAAACATCTCGTGTAATAGAAGGATTTTCAGATTTTCTGCTAATTTTATCAACTTCATCAATGTAAACAATTCCTCTTTGAGCTTTTTCAACATTGTAATCTGCGGCTTGTAATAATTTTAAAATAATATTTTCAACATCTTCCCCCACATATCCTGCTTCTGTTAATGTTGTTGCATCTGCCATTGTAAATGGAACATCAAGGATTCTAGCTAAGGTTTGAGCTAACAAAGTTTTTCCACAACCTGTTGGCCCAACAAGAAGTATATTAGACTTAGAAAGTTCTACTGTTTTGTTAGTTTTGTTTTCGTAGTTAAGTCTTTTGTAATGATTATGAACAGCAACAGATAAAACTTTTTTTGCATGAGGTTGACCAATAACGTAATCATCTAATACTGCACAAATTTCTTTAGGAGACGGAAGTCCATCTTGATGTTTAACAAGTGTGTCTTTGCTCTCTTCTTTAATAATGTCCATGCATAACTCAACACACTCATCACAAATGAAAACAGTTGGACCTGCAATAAGTTTTCTAACCTCATGTTGGCTTTTGCCACAAAAAGAACAGTAAAGAATATTTTTATTATTATTAGTCATAAATATATAAACGAATCAGTTACAGTACTTTAATATAAGTGACTCATAAAAATCAAGAGTACTTTTATAAGTATGCAAGATACGGTATTTTAAGATCTTTTTTCTACCACATCGTCAATTAAACCAAAATCTTTAGCACTATCTGACGTCATAAAGTTATCTCTCTCAAGAGCTTTTTTTATATCGTCAACAGACTTGCCACTATGTTTTGAATAAATTTCATTAAGTTTTTTCTTTAAATTAAGAACTTCATTAGCATGGATTTCAATATCGGTAGCTTGACCTTGAAAGCCTGCAGAAGGTTGGTGAACCATTATTCTAGAATTAGGTAGTGAAAATCTTTTACCTTTAGCACCTGCTGCTAATAAAAGAGATCCCATGGATGCTGCTTGACCAATACATAAAGTTGAAACATCAGGCTTAACATATTGCATTGTATCATAAATACCAAGACCTGCAGTGACAAGTCCACCAGGGCTATTAATATATAAATTAATTTCTTTTTTTGGATCTTCAGATTCTAGAAATAAAAGCTGCGCTGTAACAAGAGAGGCAACATTGTCATTAACTGGTCCAACTAGAAAAATTATTCTTTCTTTTAAAAGTCTTGAGTAAATGTCATATGCTCTCTCCCCCTTATTGGACTGCTCCACAACCATAGGAACTAAAGTATTCATATATTCAGAAAAATTTGTTGTCATAAGATGATTCTTTTTACTTATACAACTTGTGATTACTTTTTGCTAACTTTTTTTGCTTTAGTTTCTTGGGGTTTTGTAGTTTTTGGCTTAGCTGTATCTTTTTTAGCAACTACTTTTTTTTCTTCAGGATGGTCATGATCGTGATTGTGGTCTTGTTTTTGATGATCTTTTAAAATTTTTTCAGCCTCTTCTTTAGATATTTCTTTCTTATTAGGCTTTGCTATTGTTTTAATTAAATCAATAATTTTTTCTTCATAAACAGTTCCTCTTAAACTTGCTAATGCAGATGGATTTTTTTGATAGAACTCCATAACCATTTTCTCTTGGCCTGGCATCATTCTAAGTTGTTTTTGAACTTCTGCTTGAATTTCCTGTTCGGTAACTTTTATTTTATTCTGTTCACCAAATTCATTTAAAATTAACCCAACTTTAATTCTTTTTTTTGCAACATCCTCAAAATTTTTTCTACTTTTTTTAGCATCCTCATCACTCATACCTTGAGCTAATATTTTAACTTCTTCGTCTACTAAATTCCCTGGAATTTCATCAACTTTAAATTTTTCAATTTCTTTTAAAATTTGTGTTTTAGCCAATTTATCTAAAGAATTTTTATACTCATCATTAATTTGTTTTGAAACTAATACTTTTAGATCAGCAAGATTTTTTGCTCCTAAGTTTTTTGCAAAATCGTCGTCAATTTTTATATCTTCAGATTTTTTTACAGCTATAATTTTGCATACAAAGTTAGCTTTTTTCTTTGCAAATTCTTTTTGTGGATAGTTTTCTGGAAGTACTGCCTCTACTGACTTTTCATCATTTTTTTTAACACCAATCAATTGTTTATCAAATCCTTTAATAAATAAGTCTTTACCTAGAATCAATTGTGTGTTTTTTCCTTCATTATTAGTAAAGTCTTTTCCATCAATTGTAGCCTTGTAATCAAAAATAACTGAGTTACCGTCAGCGGCTTTAACATCATCAGCAACATCTATGAAGTTGTTTTGGCTTTTTGATATTTCTTTAATTCTTTTATCAGTCTCACTTGCATCTATCTTAACTGAATATTCATCAAATTTAATCTTCTCGACTGACTTAAGCTCTACTTTTGGAAGTTCAGTTACAGATATTACGTATTCTAAATCTTTATCTTCACCGTAAGTTTTAAGGTCAAGTTTGGGTTGGCCCGCTGGTTTAATTTTATTATCCTCTAATGCTTTAACTGATGTATCTTTAAGAACTTTATCAAGGACTTCACTAAAAATTGCTTGGCCAAATTGTCTTTTAAGAATTTCTTTTGGAACTTTTCCTGGTCTGAAACCTTTTAAATTAACGGTATTTTTAATTTCTTCATATTTTTTATCCATATAAGTGTTCATAGTTTTTTTATCTATGAAAACTTTAACGTCTTTATTTAAGCCTTTGATATTTTCTACTGTTACTTTCATAATTTTAAAACTTCCTGGTAGGCGAAAAAGGACTCGAACCTTCACATTTTTCAATACTGGTTCCTAAGACCAGCGCGTCTACCAATTCCGCCATTCGCCCACAATTCTTGTGGCTTTATATATTATTGCTATCATTTGTCCAATGACATTAATTATGAAATATATTAATAATCGATTGTATTTACTGATATTTTAAAAAAATGATTATTTCACCCTGTATAAGTATATGCAAAACAGATCCCCAAACAGGCTACTGTTATGGGTGTGGAAGAAGCAATGATGAAAAGAAATTATGGAAGTTAGAAAGTACCTCTAACCAGTGGAAAAATGATAATTTGACTAATATTCAAAAAAGACTGGCTGGCTGGCAACTAGAGAGTTTTAAAGATTCATATAAACATAAAATAGAAAATGGTATTTCTCTTTTTAAAAAAGATTTGATAAAATGAATAAGACGACAATTGTTACCGTTATTTATATCCTTGGAATCATAATTGGTGCTTTTTTTTTAGATATTTGGGGTGCAGAAACATCATTTTTAAAAACTATTTCAGTATTTATATGGACAATTATTTTTTTAATCACACTATTTTATTTTGATAAAAATGAAAAAAAATAGTTTTAATCTTAAGTTTTTGATAATTTCAACATTTTTACTTAATTTTCAAACAATAGTTTTTTCAGAAATTATGCTTTTAACAGGATGTAAAAATCTAAACGATGGTTTTATTACAAATGAATACATTTTAGATTTTGAAAAATCTTTAATGACAAGAAATTATGTTTATGACAATAAAACATATAAAAAGCATAAAAGAACAGACTTAAGTATAAAGAAAGAGAACACTTTAGAAAGATTCTTGTACTTAGATAAAAATTTTATTTTTACAGATAAAGTTGGTTATCCACAGTTTTATACTCAACTAATTTTTGAAAAAAATAATCCCATGATTAACATTAAAACAGTAATTAATGGTGAAGAAGCTATTTCAAAGGTGTCTACCTGTAGTAAAGTAGAGTTTTTTGATAAAGAAAGTTAAGATTTTTTATTTGTAGAGTTGGTCTTATTAATCTTATTAATAAAATTCAATTTTTTTGCTCCGAATTTTGTATTTGTAATATTGCTTCGATGTTTTGAAAAGGCTTGTTTTTGCGCTAACTTCATTGCTTTTTTTGATGACATAAAAATATAATATAATTAATAAACTAATTTACAAATTAAGATAGGTTAAAAATAATCTGTTGAATAGATTAAATACAAATGTAAAAGTATTAAGTGCATATTATATATGATTTTGATATTTTTTTTTACAAAAATTTGGTGGAATATCAAGGTATTTTATCAATATTTCTAATTTACTTACACAAAAAAAAAATTTACTTGGGAAAAATGTGCCAAAAAAACACTAGATCTTTATAATTCACTAACTCAGTTTTTTTTTAAATTTATAAATAGGTCGTTAGGTGAATACTTAATTTTATTTTTTCCATAATGAATATTTAAAAGAATTCTAGGTTTCTTAGTTGGTGGCTCACCCTTATGGAGACCATAAGCATCTTCAAAGAAAAAGGAGCCTTTTTTTCCTTGTACCTTAAAAAAATCACTATAATTTTTAACAATTTCTTTATCAAAATATGGCCTGTGTAATAGGTGATTTTTATCTTTTTTAAGGTGTGTACCTCTTATATAAATATGTGGGCCTGAGTGATCATCAACGTCAGTTAAGTAAATATAAAGTTTCAAGAAACTAGAAAAATCAGAATCAAAATGAAAAGCTTGGGCATTTGCTATTTTTTCACTTTTACTAAGTTTGCGTGGTATTGAAACTATTGTACTACAATTAATTGACAAAAAATCTGACTGTAAATAATTACTGGCAATATCAAGAATTTTTGGATTACAAATAAAATTCTTTATATAACCCTGATTTCTAAGATCTACAGATCCATAAACTCTATCAATTTTATTCTTTTCAAGTCTCTTAAAGTAGACTTTATTATTTTCACTTTTTTTTCTTTTAAAAAAATTCTCATTAAATTTTTGATAAATTCTATTTTTTTTTAAAATATTTATTTTTAAAGTAAAAATTTCATCATCAATATTTTTTAAAATTTCTTTATTTAGTTTAAAAACTTTTGAAATTCCCTTTTTTTTTAAGTCAAAAAAAACATCCTTAGGTTTAAAATCTAATTTTGCCGATTCTTTATATTTAATAGTTTTATGATAAATCTTTTTTTCAGAGATATAGTTTCTAGAAAAATTTGATATAAGAAATGTTTTGATCAAATAGAGTTTAATAACGCCATAAATAGAATTAAATTTTAAAAAATTTAATGAAACAATGAGCATCTTTATGTAACGATATGCATCAAAATTTTTTTTTAAAAAAAGTATCATTTTAACTCTTAAGTAAAATCCTGATTTTTATCTAATTTTTTAAAATATTTTTTAATTAATTTTTTCATTTAAAAATATATTTATTACAAATAGATATAAAACAGAAGATAATATTTATAAATTATTTACTTATATGATTAATGAAATTAAAAAACTCAATAACAAAATTATAAAGTGTAAAAAATGTCCAAGATTAGTAAATTTTATTAAAAAAATATCTAAATCTAAAAGAAAGAAAAATGCTAATGAAGTTTATTGGGGTAAACCAGTGGCTGGTTTTGGCGATGATAATGCTAAAATTTTAATTGTTGGGTTGGCTCCAGCTGCTCACGGCGGAACGAGAACAGGTCGCGCTTTTACTGGTGACAGGTCTGGGGATTTTCTATTTAACTGTCTATATAAGGTGGGTATCTCTAGTTTAGCCAGATCTATACATAGTAAAGACGGATTGAAACTTAATAGTACGTATATTACCAATATTTTAAAATGTGTGCCTCCTGGGGACAAGCCACTAAATAATGAACTAAATAACTGCTCAAATTATTTTGATTCCGAAATTAAAAATTTAAAAAACTTAAAAGTTATAATAACTTTGGGTAAAATTGCATTTGATAATTGCATTAAATTTTACAAAAAAAATTTTACAATTAGTCAAAAATTAATATTTAAACATGGTGCTAAATATATCTTACCAGATGGGAAAACTTTAATTCCTTGCTACCACCCAAGTCCACGTAATGTTAACACTAAGGTTATAAATTCACAAGAAATGATAAAATTACTTCATGTTGCTAAGAAAATATTCTAAGGTTTAATGGTATCACAAAAGTAAGGTTTAAAGTTTTGAAATAAAGTGCTAGGTATTCTCATAGGTTTCCCTTTTGTGTTGACAAAAACTAGATGTACTTTTGCTTCAGCTATTAAATCATCACCTCTTGTGATGAATTGAGACATAAAAAAAGACGTTTTGGTAATAGATTTTACAAAAGATCGAACAGTTAATTCATCTTCAAGATAAGCCGAAATTTTGTATTCTATATTGCATGATTTGACTATAATTAGGGACCCAAAGTCTTCTTTAATTTTTTTATTATTAAAACCTAATGTAACTAAAGCTTCTGTTCGGGCTCTTTCGATAAACTTTAAATAATTAGCATAGTAAACAATGCCCCCAGCATCGGTATCCTCATAATAAACTTTAAGTTTGTGAAAAAAATTTTCATGCATCATCATATAATAACAAAAAAAATAATATTTAAAACTAAACTAAGATATAATAATTCTAATGAAAGTTTATATTATTTGGTTAATTGGAGTTATTGCTTGGAACTTTGGTGTACCTGGTGCCACACCTATAGAAGATGTAATGATTGCCATACTTCTATCCTTTTTATCTATTGTTCTTAAAAAATATTTAAAGAACTGAGCTATTCTGTTGAAAAATATATATTTTGAAAATAAGATATAGCTTTTAACTTAGAATTATCTGTATCCATCATAATTGCAACACCAGTTAAATCAACTAAATCTAAATCATGAAATTTCTTAAAATGATCTTTAACGTTAGCTTTAACTGTAACCCATTTATCAAGGTTATCTTTAGTCGTAGATAGGACATAGTCAACTGACTTTTTAGTATAGGGACTACGCCAATTTTCATCAACACTCTGATTGCTAGAGAAAACATAGTTTATTGCTCTATTAGAGAGCATTGTAGACCCTGTCTTTTTAATAACAAAAACCCTTGCAGCATAATCATGCCCCTTTTTAGTTTTTTCATCTATTCCTGATAAATCTTTTTCAACTTTCCATGTGATATTGATAAAGGGAGTTTTTAATAAATCAATTTTGACTTCCTTGCCTAATCCCGATCCTTTACCTTCAGCTTCAGCTTTAATAAAATTACCATTTTCATTTGAACCTAGGTACCATGTTGTTTCACCTTTGACTTTTTTGACTTTCAGTGTTTTGAATTCATCTTCAGTAAAATTAAAAACGATAACCTTTTCAGCTAAAGCTATGTTTGAAAATAGAAGAGAAACTAATAATATTATTAGAAAATTTTTATACATAAATTATTTTTATATCTGGTATTTGTTAAAAAACAATATTTGAACATACTTTAAACAATTTAAGATCAACATTGAGGGTTAAATGTTTGGAAATGAAGTCAATTTCTATATTTATACTCTTAATTTATTGGTCGATAATTTTACTAGCACCTGTCATGTCAAAAGAAAATAAAACAAATATAATAATACTTGAAACAAAGATTAGTAAGTAGATCTACCACCACTAATATCAAAGACAGCAGCTGTTGAAAATGAGTTTTCCTCAGATGAAAGCCAGCAAATTAGAGATGTAAATTCTTCTATTTCCAAAAATCTCCCCCTAGGAACTTTTGAAAGCATTCTAGCTACATGTTCTTTTGACATCTGATTTAAAATTCTTGTTTTAGCCCCTGCTGGTGTAACAGCGTTAACAGCAATATTCTTATCAGCCAACTCTTTTCCCAATGATTTAGTTAAGCCGATAGCTCCAGCTTTAGCCGAACTATAAGCGCTTGCATTAGCATTTCCATCCTTTCCAGCAACAGATGCAACATTAACGATTCTACCATAATTATTTTTGATCATATATGGCACCACGCACTTACAGCAGTTAAATGTACCCATTAAGTTAATTTGAATAATTTTATTCCACTCATCGACATCATAATCCCATAATGATGATGTAGAACCGGTAATACCTGCATTATTGATTAAAATGTCAATGTTTGATGATTTTATTATTTCCTCGACAGTTTCTTTAACATTTTTAAAATTAGAAACATCAACAACATTGTATGAAAGATTTGGGTTGTTTAATTTTTTTGATGCTTTAATTAATTCTTTTTCATCAATATCCCAGATAATAGCCTTAGCTCCTGAATTTAAAAATCTTTTAGCAATATCAAGTCCAAAACCCTGTGCACCACCCGTAATAATTGCAGTTTTATTCTCTAAATCAAATTTATGCATAATAGCTATTTACTAGCTAAGAGGTAGTAAGTCAAAGATGAGATAAAGGCACCAATTATCCAGGAATATGCATGAAGACTCATTAGACTACTGTTCCAAATTGTTGAGGCAGCAAAAACAAAACCCAAAACTAATGAATAGATAGCTTTGATATGCCAGCCATTTGAATAAAAATATAAACCCTTACTATCTAATGAATAAATATCTTTATTATCTAAATTGCTTTTTTTAATTATAAAATAGTCAACAACCATAACCCCAAACAAAGGTCCAAAAAATGAACTAAAGGTATCTATAAAAGACAAAATTCCAATTTGACTTAACAAAGGTAACCAAAAAATACCAATGATAAAACCAAGAAAGGCAATAGCTAAGGCAGCACTCTTTATATTAATTTTAGTTGGTAAAAAATTTAATAATACATTTTGAGTGGGAATATAATTTGCAATTAGATTTGTTGATGCTGACGCAAAAATTATAAAAAATAAAACTATTATAGTAATTTGAATATTGTCAATTTTCCCTATTATATCTGTGGGGTTAGTTAAAATTCTTTCCATGTTTTCTAAATTTTTATTTAGAAATATATCCGAACCAATTGCGATAAAGACAGCAAAAAAAGAAAAGAGCAATAAGTTTAAGATTAAACTTAAGCTTCCAATTTTTAATTGATTTTCATCTTTTACATATCTACTAAAATCTCCATAATTTACAATTACTATTGAAAAGTAGGCAAAAATAGATCCAGCAACAGTAATAAGGGGAGCAATGTTATTCTTATCCAACAAATTGCTAATTGAAAAAATATCAACAAATGAAGCTGAAACAGTTTTTACATCATAAAGCAATACAACTAGAAAAAAAAATAACATACCAGAATAAACAGTTATAGCCGAGAATTTTATAATGGATCTATTAAATTGATGACTTTTGCTAAACAGGAAGACTTGTAAAATTATAGTTAAAGTAAAGGCTGCCCAGTCAAGAATGTTTAACCCTAAAAGAAAAACTAAGAATATATCATTATCAAGAAGCGTTACATCAAATGAAAAAATAGAAATTCTAATTAGGTAGCTAAATAATTTAGATAAAAAATATGTTTGGATGCCAAACATAAAAATTCCAACCAGACCTCTTAAGAGTGAAAGATATTTTGCTCCTTTAACTCCAAAAGAACTTCTTAATATTACTGAAAAAGGTAAACCATATTTTTGTGATGGTTTACCAATTAAATTTGTAAAAAAATAAACAAATATTGATCCTATTAAAGTTCCAAATAAAACAACAAAGACATTAAGTTCATAAACTAAGTAAAGCGAAGCTATTAAAGAAAATCCAATTACACTTTGAATATTACATCCCCAAAAACAAAATAAGTCTTTCCAATCCCAATTTTTATCATTAGGGTTAACTGAAACTAATTCCCAATTACTTAAACTATATTTAGTTTTGTTTTGATTCACAATTTAGATAATAAACTAAAAAAAACTACTGTCCATATAGATAGGCCGGAAGCCATAAAGCAATTTGTGGAAATACTATAATTAAGATTAAACCAATAACTTGAATAACCATAAACTGCATCATTCCATGATAAATATCTTTAAGATCCCATTCTGGAACTACACCTTTTAAAAAGTAAGCTGATAGAGCAACAGGTGGTGAAAGCCAGGCGGTCTGGAGGTTTACTGCAACAAGGATTGCAAACCAAGTTAAATTAAATCCAAGTGCTTCAACTAATGGTAATATAATTGGTACTATAATCATAACAATTGGTACCCACTCTAAAGGCCATCCTAAAAGAAAAATCATAACCATAATCATTCCAAGAATTAAGTATCTATTCATCTCTAAACCTAACAAGAAATCAGTTAGTAACATTGGTGTTCCCAGTCTTGAAAATACAGCGCCAAAAAAGTTTGATGCCGCAACTAGAACCATTATTAATGCAGAAATTTCTAAAGTTTTAACTAAAGCTTCTTGTAAACGTCCAAATGTTAATTTTCTATAAGCTAGAGCTAATAATAAAGCACCCATAGCACCACAACCAGCTGCTTCAGTAGGTGTTGCAAAACCAAATAAAATACTTCCAAGTGAGGCAAAAACTAATGCTGCTGGTGGAACTAAACCAATAAAAAATTCTTTCCAAACAGCTAACATACTTGTTGCTCTTAATTCAACAGGTAGAACTGGTCCTAAACTTGGATCAATCCAACATCTAATAGTTGTGTAAGCAGCATAAAGTGTTGCTAATAATATTCCTGGAATAATTGCTGCAGCAAATAAATCTGTAACAGGTATTTCCATTATTGGTCCCATAACAACAAGCATAATGCTTGGTGGAATTAAAATACCTAATGTTCCTCCAGCTGTGATGGTTCCAGCTGCTAATCGAACATTGTAACCAGATTTGTTCATAGATTTAGCAGCCATTATTCCTAAAATTGTTACTGACGCACCAACAATCCCTGTTGCTGCTGCAAAAATAACCGAAACAAATAGTACTGCGTAATATAAAGAGCCTCTTACTTTGGCTAACATTAATTGAAATGCTGAAAATAATCTTTCCATTAATCCAGCTTGCTCCATCATTATTCCCATAAAGACAAAGAGTGGAACAGCAGCAAGGGTTTGTTCTGTCATAACCATTGAAAACTGTAAGGTCATTAAATAAAAAACTAATTTACCAAATCCTAAATACCCAAAGGAAAAACCAAGAAATATTAATGTAAATGATATTGGAAAACCTACAAATATAGAAAACAGCATTACACCAATAAGGATAAAGCCTAAAATAGCTGGATCCATGAATTCAGCTAACATTACTCCTCTCCTCCTGGCCACACACCTTTAGTAGCGGCCCAATAACTTTTAAGTAATTCTGATACTCCTTGGACTAGTAAAAACACTATACCCAACCATAAAGAAGATTTTATTGGCCACATATATGGCATCCAAGCGGTATCCATGCCTCTTTCACCTCTCATAATCGATTCCTGAACAAAGCCAGTAGTCATATATAAAAAGACAATTAACCCTGGAAAATAAAATAATAAATATAACCAAAAATCTACTTTACCTTGAGTTTTAGTCTTAAAATTTCTATATAAAAAATCTGCTCTTATATGAACACCTTTTGATAAAGCGTAACCCGCACCTAGCATAAATAATGCACCATAGAAAAATCTACTCATATCGTACACCCACATCGTTGGAGCATTAAAAAGTTTTCTAGCTAAAACTTCATAAACCATTGCAAATATCAAAGGTATGATAATCCAACAAACCACGTTGCCTATACACTTATTAGCAAAATCAATTTTTGTAATAGTTAAAGCCATCCATTTAGGCATGTCTTTAGGCATTGGACCTGAACCACCCCTTCTTTCAGCAATCATTTCATCTGAAATATCAAGCTTCATAGGTTTGATTTCTTTTTTTGGTTTTTGAGAGTCGTGGTTTCTTGGCATAAATAAATTCTGTAAAAAAAAACTAAAGCGGACCGCTAAGTCCGCTTCAGTTATGATTATTTTTTATCTAAATACTACTTTAATGTTTCTGCATGAGCCATTCCTAGCTTAGCATTTGACATTTGAGATCCAGACCAAAAAGGTACAGCTATGTCAGCAAAGTCTTTTTGAGACTGCCATACTTTAGCAAAGAATGGGTTCTTAGCCGCATTTTTTTCTAAAGCTGCTTTTGCTGCAGCCATATACGCTGGGAAATAGTCAGCAGGAGTATCATGTAAAATAACACCATGCTCCGTAGTCAACGTATGTAAAGCTTTTCCATTTTCATATATTCTGTAACTCATTGATTTTGATAAAGATGCATTCGCAGCAACTTCTAAAGCTTTTTTCTCTAAAGCAGACATCTTTTTGTATTTAGATCCTGTAATATAGAAATCAGCATTTACTACTACTTGGTGAAGACCTTGTAGGTAGTAATGTTTTAGAACTTTCT
>Ga0209709_10000659_pt1 | contig 32612 bp, 27 predicted proteins | sample ArcticOcean_MG_C_2_FD_187435 | JGI IMG/M metagenome (GOLD analysis project Ga0209709, IMG submission 187435) | Marine microbial communities from western Arctic Ocean - ArcticOcean_MG_CB4_136 (SPAdes) (version 2) | ecosystem: Environmental > Aquatic > Marine > Oceanic | place: Arctic Ocean... | reverse complement strand
TAACACCAGAGCTTGTAAGGTTCGTAGTCAGTCAGTTTAAACTGTCTCACTCAGGCGTTCATGGGCCAAGCCACTGGATGCGTGTGCGTAAAAACGGTTTAGAGTTGGCTCAGAAGACTGGAGCAATTTTGGTATTCCTTCCGCTTGCAAAATGCATGGTTTGCTGCAAATCTTCGAGCATTGAAAGTGACCTTTGGAGCTGTTGAAGCGGGCGGCAGAAGTGCCACGTCTCGACTATAGATGGATTGATTTTTTGGCACCCTAGTAGGTACCCTAATCTATAAAACTACTTTTAATACACTATATTTAAAGGGATCAGGAGAATGGTTCGACTCCCCCCATCTATGGCGAAACACATTTACGTCTAGGTGCTTCAATACTAAAATAACAAAGCAATTTAAGTCGACGGATTATATTTTTGGTACACAGGTTGGTACAGGGTCTAGTACTAAAAACACTAAAACCCATGTAATAAGGGATTATAAATAGCAGATGCGCCGTCTCTCTGGGACGCACCTGATTCCTTGGAAATCCCCTGAACCCCCCGTGGTACAAGCACTTCATTAATGTTAGCTTGTGGGTGTGAACCAAATGGATGACCAACTTAGCTCTTATATCTTCCTTCGTAATAACGTTTATTACTTCTCTCGTCGTGTCCCATTGGACATGAAAGATGACTCTGGTGTTAGATTGCATCCAACCCATCTATCAAGACTTTCAATATTTATATTAGTAAAATCTAATTCATTCACTTTTCACCTACTTAATTCCGAGGGTAATGGCAAGTTAAATGGTGTGCTCCACCCACTGTTTGAATCGGAGGGAAAATAGTATCACAATCCTGTGCAACAAAAGGACAACGGGTGTGGAACTCACAACCATGAGGCCTATTCATTAGGCTCGGCACTTCACCTTTAAGCTCGATACGATCTTTAATAATTGCTTCTGGATCAGGCTCCGGATTGGCCGATAACAGGGCAAGAGTATAGGGATGCCGAGGTTTAGCGAAAACATCATCCGTTGGTCCTTGCTCAGCAAATCGACCAAGGTACATGATTGCAGTTCGATCTGAAATGTGGCGAACAATATTCAGGTTGTGTGTGATAACAAACATGCTGAGGTTGAGGGTGATTACCCTAACTAATCCAACTCTGAAAACAAGACCTTCTTACTTCTGACTTTCTCAATCTGTGCCAGCGTCATCCAACAGCTAATATAATAGGTGCCATTGGTTATCATCTTACCTAGCTGAGATTTGCTGATAGCACTTGTGTTTGCAGAAGGAGTATCAACACTGCTGCTGTCTAAAACACTTCTAACAACACTAGCTTTGATACCGAAGTTTGTATTTTCTGGAATGTTGGCAGTGTTCTTTAGTATTTGAATATTTAAATCCAGTTTTGCTACTGCTACACCGACAACATTTCCCATGTCATCAAGGATTGGGCCACCACTATTTCCGCTTTGTAGTGCCGCATCTATTTGTATATTTGAGAAGTCATTACCAATGCCAGTAAGAGAGCTGATGATACCCTTGGTCACCTTGACTGATGAGCTGACTTTGTAGCCGAATGGATACCCTGCGACATAGATGTCTTGAAGTATTTCTGGACGTTTGGTGCTTAGTGAAAAGACTGATAAAGGAGTGAAGTCACCTTTTAAAAGTGCCAAGTCATTCTTGGGGTCATTGGAAACAACCCTCATCTTCACATCTTTTAGTGGCGTGTGAATAACAACATCCTGACAACCCTCGATGACATGGCTGTTAGTTATTACATAGCCATCAGAGGACACAGCAAATCCAGATCCAGAGGACGCAGGGATAGCCTGATCGTCTTGGGTAGGTGCTTTTACAACAGGTACTGGTTTTGTAGGTGCCTTCGCATATTGAAACTCATCATCCTTCCAAATACCTTCTTCTACTGTGCCATCTGCATAGGTTACAGTGGCTTGCCCATTGAGTTTGTTATCCTGCCAAGTTCCTTCTTCTACTTTGCCATTTGCATGAGTGTAGGTGCCTTGCGCATTAAAATTGCCATCCTTGAACTCACCGACGTACTTGCTGCCACTTGCCAATGTGAAGGTGCCTTGCCCAGTCCTTTCATTATCCTTGAACTCACCGACGTATTTGTCGCCATCTGACCATGTGAAGGTGCCTTGCCCAGTCCTTTTACCATCCTTGTATTCACCGACGTACTTGCTGCCACTTGCCCATGTGAAGGTGCCTTGCCCAGTCCTTTTGCCATCGTTGTACTCACCGACGTACTTGTTGCCACTTGGCCATGTGTAGGTGCCTTGCCCAGTCCTTTCATTATCCTTGAACTCACCGACGTACTTGCTGCCATTTGCATAGGTTTTAGTACCTTGCCCTGTCCTTTTGTTATCCTTCCACTCACCGACGTATTTGTCGCCATCTGACCATGTGTAGGTGCCAAAGCAGTTATGCCAACGAACATTAGTGTCACTAGGACAATCTGATAAATCAGAAGCAGCTACACTAACCACACCACAAGAAAGGCCTCTTCTCTTAGCTTCAACCGAATACTTAATCCACTTAGACCTTTTATCCCAATACCGTTTCCCTTCAAGTAAACGAGATCCTCGCTTGCAAACTAAATCATGGGGACAAGCATTAAGATTGTTCAATGAACAAACTGATGGAATTTTGGTTGTTGAGCTACTCGACTCAACACCACAAGTAAGGCCTCGCTTTTTAGCTTCAACTACATACTTATAATAATCTGAACTGCTTGAGAACCATGCCTTTTTGCCATTTGTAACGTCAGGAGCAGCTAATTGGCATAATAAAGTATCACTGCACAGGCTGGCTTTAGTTAAACAAGTTCCCACGGCAGCAGTAGTAGGAGTTTTCGCATATTGAAACTCACCATCCTTCCAGATGCCTCCTTCTAGTGTGCCATCTGCATGAATGTAGGTGCCTTGTCCGTTCATTTCATCATCCTTCCACTCACCAACATATTTCTTTCCATCTGCAAAAGTCAAAGTGCCATGTCCGTGTTTCTTACCATCTTTTTCTTCACCTAAGTATTTGATTCCATTAGGGAAAGTTCGAAAGCCTTGCCCATTTGTTTTGCCATCCTTCCATTCACCAACGTATTTGTGTCCTGCCCATTCTCCTTCTGGGCTATGGGTGTAGGTGCCTTGCCCATTAGATTTGTCATCCTTGTATTCACCGACGTAGATGTCACCATTTGCCCAAGTCAAAGTGCCATATCCGTGTTTCTTACCATCTTTTTCTTCACCTAAGTATTTGTTTCCATTAGGGAAGGTTCGAAAGCCTTGCCCGTTTGTTTTGTCATCCTTGAACTCGCCAACGTATTTGTGTCCTGCCCATTCTCCTTCTGGGCTATGGGTATAGGTGCCTTGCCCATGAAGTTTGTCATCCTTGAACTCACCGACGTAGATGTCACCATTTGCCCAAGTCAAAGTGCCAAAGCAGTTGTGCCGACGAGCATTTTGGTCACTAGGACAATCAGGCAAATCAGAGGCACCAGCAACAACACCAAACAGTGCCACAATCACCAAACAAATCTTTATGGATATATATTTCATATCAACATCATAGAGTATTTATAGTCATGCATCTAGATCACCAAACTGCACACCAAAAAACGCCAACACCTTAACTATTAACCTCCATTACCAACACGTACTCCAAACACAACCAAACCCCCCATACCCTATATACGTAACACTATCTGAGGTGAACATAGTAAATGTGGTTTACAGTTGGAGTACCTAATCTTTGGAGCAGCACATGAATAATAACGCCCTAGGGGGTAGTGGCCCTTGCCTCCCCCCTAAACTATATCTGTGAACGCCTGACATGCCAGTGAACGTGAAATAACAAACCTTTTAAGGCGTAGCATTAGTTAATTAAAGTGATCTCACAGGCTCTGTTAGAGGCCTTATATTGGATGCTCAGTGGTGACTTTAGGTGAAGGTTTTACGTGAGGAAGTGCTGGTGTTTGCCTTAAGTGAAAGGTGCCCGTGATGGTTTAAATGACTGTGGGCCAAACTGATGTACATTCAGAACGTATTGACGAACCTACACTGCCCGAAGTATGGTTGAGAGACGTTGAAATAGCGTGTTATAGCTCAGTGCTAAGAGGGTGAACCTCTTGAATATACATCTCTGGGACGCCAAGAATTCTATGCTTGCTCCACTTATCGTGGGGCACATGCACACATAACACGTTGTTTCTTAAGCAATAACCACATGCAAGGACCATCATCGCAATATTCATGGCCTTAGAACTAAAGAAGTAATGACCATGCGCAAGCTGGTAACAGAGATAAATAAATCATTAAAAGACCTGGTGCAGTAGGTCTAGTCATGTAATTGCTACATATCCCCCATTCATTAACCTTCATCGGAGCGGTGGCTAGTTTTTAATGCCCTAATCAGACCTAGCATCAGAAACTCACCAGAGGGCTGACCACAAGACTGACACACTATTTGTGTTAGTAAGTACGAAGATAATAGTTTCCCTAGCTAGTAGGCTAGTAGTCTATCCAGAGAGGTTCAGCCAAGACCCAGTGGAGAGTCGGCATGGATGGGAATTGTTTATACCTATACTGCGGATGGATGACTTCTCAGGGATATATCTGACAGTCACCGCAAGTAACTCTATAACTCTGAAAGCCATGGTGGGTTTGCACCAGCACGCGATACAGTCACAGCGGCTACTTGGGTAGCGTAAGCCAACGCTGCTTGCAATACAGATTCATCCATATTGGGCAGATTGGTTTTAGTTAGTTGACCCAAGGCAACCAATTGGGCCATAAACCCTGCATTAAAGGTATCTCCCGCACCAACAGTATCTACAACCTTAACCTTTGGAACAGCTTGTAAAAGTACATTACCGTTGGGGAGATATGCAACTGCGCCTTTGCTTCCTTTAGTGATAACCACCAGGCACGAGTCACTGCCTAAACTAGCAACTTTATCATCCTCTTTGATGTCGCCTGGCACTAACCAATCGAGATCCTCATCGGAGACCTTAATAATGTCTGCTATCGCCATCAAACGTGCCAAACGTGCACGATAGCCCAGTTCATCTTCAATGAAAGTAGTTCGAATATTAGGGTCCAGAACGATGATGCGCTTTCCATGTTCACGTTCAGCCAAAGCACAGTAGCTATCAGCACCAGGTTCACTTATCAAACTGATACCACCCAGGTACAGCGTTGAAACAGCATCAGGTAACGTAGGTAATTCTGTCTCTTCAATACTTCTGCCAGCTGAGTTTTCGTCATAAAAAGTATAACTTGCGTGACCATCATCAAGTTGCACAAATGCCAGTGTCGTAGGTAAAGGTGAGCGAATTAAAAATTCCGTGCACACATCACTTTCCTGTAAAGCACGAACCAAACGCTCCCCAAACAGGTCCGTAGAAATACCCGATATAATGCCTACACTGACGCCCAAACGCCCTAACGCAATAGCCGTATTAAGCAGAGCACCACCCGCGAGGGGAGCATACCCCTGCTCACCATTAGGCCCTTGCAGGGGTATCATGTCTACAAGAGCTTCACCACAACAAATAATCAAACTATTTTATGCTCCAATCGCTATCGGTATTCAACTAGTACCACCGTCTAACTCTCTCGCCCGAGCAAACATATAGGGCACTGAAGGAAGGCCAACCATGGCGCAAGCGCCTAAAATCAACAGTGGCGCCGTCATATCTGCAGCGATGAGGCCCAACGCAGTTAAAATGAAAACACTCCCGACAATATAAGCTAACCCTTTACGTAACTTAACGACATTCAGCACAGCTCCTGCCACCAAGGTCAACAGCGCTAAACTTAAACTAACTGGGCCGTCGCATTGTCTCACTTGCCGCATAATCGCGCTAAGTATGGTTTTCGAGCACCATACAATGCCCTTTTAGGGACGGGCTATGTCGACCCATTGCTTCAGCTTAGAAGACTCCATGCATGCATCAACTATTTGGCTAATATGATGGCCGTTTTCAAAGGTTGGCCACATTGGTTGGTTCGCGACAATAGAGCGGATAACTTCAGCAACCTCAATGATTTTTGACTCATTATATCCGAGTGCAAAATTAGGTAACGGCAGAAACGCCCTGAATGTTTCATTTTCGGGACCGACGTCTATTTCACGAAAGCCTCGCCTTCCAGTACGGTCGTCATCTGAGTAAAATCGCAGTCTGTTTACCTCATCGTAAGAATAAGCAAGGCTGCCTTTGGTGCCATATATTTCATAGGTTTGCATAAACTTACGGCCAGTCGCCACTCGGCTGAAATCTACTAGACCGCTGGCACCGTTTTCAAAGCGGCACATGACGTTTGTGGCGTCAGGGTTAGTAACGTCAGCCCAAGTTTCTGAGCCATTTAGCGTTAACCGCTCACCGTAAGTGAGTGCTTCGGTTACTGGCCGGCGCGGTGTCACAATCATGTTGTCTGCAATTAAAGTGCTTACACGCCCAACCAAAAAGTCCATGAAACTAAATATATGCGACCCAGTGTCCCCAACAATACCAGTGGGAGCCAACTTGCCGTCCGCCCTCCACATGAATGGGGCATTTGGGTCACTGTACATATCAATATGCTGGGATCCGCGGAACATTTTAATATCACCAATTTCCCCAGCATCGATAATTTCTTTGGCCAAATCGTGGACGGGGTTGCGTGGAAAAGCATGTCCAACTCGTGTAATGACGCCCTTTTGCATCGCTATATCAGCCAGTTCCCGTGCCTCATGCGCCGTATTTGCTAAAGGTTTTTCACAATAGACATGCTTGCCAGCCAGCAACGCAGCCTTAGCCACTTCATAGTGCAGATGGTCCGGAAGGCATATATCGATCAGATCAATTTCAGGGTCGGCAATCGCTGCACGCCAGTCATAAAGTATCTTCGCACCAGGCGCTCGTTCGGCCAAATCAGCTGCGGCATTTGGGTTGGTCCCAACTAGAATTGAAACTTTTGCGGTCCCACCAGATGTTCCAAAGAAATGCGGGAAGGTTTGGTATGCCATGGTGTGAATTTTCCCCATCCAACCAGATGCGCCCAACACTGCAACGTTTATCTGTTTCATCACCCTTCCTCACGAAAATTTTTATATATTGGCTCGATGATTTTGTCACTTTAATATTTACCTTAACACAGTACATTACATTAGCTAAGAAGCGAGGCAAGGGCTACGGCGGTTCGTGTGCTAATAACTACTCTGCTACTCTGGTAGTCGGGTAAGGTGAAAAGGCTGCCTTAGTGTTGAACTATGAAGGTTAGCGATGGCGATAGTTGCTAAATACTTTGTTGATTTAGGGTATCGTGAATATTGAAGCTGGTGGTCAGGCTGCAATTGGAGTTTATGATGTGGTGGGATGAATGCCAAAAAAGGACCATGACATCCTTGCAACGATTAAACGGTTTGACCTGAACACCGTAAGCATGTGTGGGTCAGTAAAGCGCTGACGGGCTGTGTAGGCTTCGTAATGGTCGTTGTTTGTGCCGTGAACCGCTCGGTTAACTAGGCTTTAAGGAAAGAGTCTATTTCTATTTTGTTCGGTACTACGGAGGCGACTCCCTTTCGCTGAACTATGAGTGCAGCAGCGGCATTGGCTCTTTTTAATGCAGTTTCGACGCTGCTACCATTGATGTAAAGTGCCATAAAGACTCCAAAAAATGTATCTCCAGCGCCGGTAGTGTCAACAGCACTAACTTTATGGGACGCAACTCTTTGTTCCCGACCGTGAGACAAAAACATTGCCCCATCTGCCCCATAGGTGATCAAAAAGTCTATGTCCTTTAAGCTGCCAATTGAAGTCTCGGTGACTGCCTCAAATAGCTCACTTTCTGTCTTGTTCATCGAAACCAGGTCAACTTTTTTTATCTGCTCTGGCATTGTTTCAACATTGAATGGCGCCGCTACGAGTGCAATCTTCATTCCTTTCTCGCGAGCTATGGAAATTCCAATTTCATTCGCATTTGTCTCGTTTTGAAGAATCAGCCAATCATTGGGTTGCGCACTCGATAGAGCCGTCCTGATCTGAACTTCAGAAAAGCAAAGATTTGCGCCACCATGGACAACAATTGAGTTCTCCGATTTTTCATCGACATATACAATCGCATGACCAGTTTGCACATCTATTTGAGAAATTAGTGCGCAATCCAACCCAAGGTCAGCAATCATATCTAAAACAGATTGATCTTTAGAACCAACAACACCAATGTGACGAACACCTGCCCCCGAACGGTGTGCTGCTACTGAAATGTTCAGTCCTTTGCCCCCAATATTGGTGTGGCTTTCTAAAGATGAAAGTGTTTCGCCTGGTTTGGGTATTCTCTCGAGCATGTAGAGGTGATCAATGTTGATTGATCCAAGGTTATAAATTGACATACTGTTAGCCTTTCTTATACTTCACTCTATCCTTAACCTTGATCCCACAAGCATTCAAATGTCTGGCCAACATCATGATTCTATTCCTTTGAACAGAACATTTTGATCAAGAAGGTATAGAGAGAAAAAGGGCAAGCTGGCACCCCCAAGTGCACGGGCACCACGACCCACCACTCCCTCCAAAATGGTTAAATCGCTAATTCCACGTGTATCCAGTTTACCAACCTCTACACGAATGGATTCCACTATTCTTTGACGAATATCAGTAGGAAGGGCACCATCAACCACCGCTGCTTGAAAATCAATTACTGAACATGATGCGACAATAGCCCAAGCCAGGTGGCGAGCCGTATCGTCTATCCACTCATCAATAAGTGACGTAGGTAAGTGCCAATTTTCGGATTCATGCCATTGGTGTGATAGGTCAAAACCTTCTGCTTTTAAGCGCATTTCTAGTGTGTAGATAGACGCATGGTCGATAAGGGTGGTTATTTTTCCATCGGGTTGCATAACTGGCATTGGGCCAAACCCACCAGCATTACCAGTTCTCCCAGAATATAGACCATGGTTTAAAACAATACCGCCGCCTATAAATGTGCCTATAAAAAAGTATACAAAGTCGGTCAGTTCTTTGCCACGACCAAACACCAGTTCTGCGCCACAAGCTGCAGTAGCATCATTTTGGATACGGACAGGCAAATTAGTTATCGATGCCAATTCAGACCTAAAGTCCAAGTCTTTCCACACTTCAATTGCATCTTCTGGAGCACCAATTTTTTCAGCCCAATTCCAAAGTTCAAACGGCATAGAAACACCAAGTCCTGCTATGCGTTTTTTCTCGGATTGCGATAGTTTATCAACAAGTGTCGAAATGCCGCTTTCTGCGAAAGCAATAATTTCTGAAGGCGTGGGATAGGCAAAATCCTTGCTGACAGATCTTCGTTGGCGGCCAAGGAAGTCGACTAACACAAGGTCGGCACTGCGGCGTCCGATTTTCAGTCCAATCGAAAAGACTCCGTTGGAGTTAAGGCTCATTGGGATTGATGGTTGGCCAACCTTTCCACGTAGCGGCTCCCCCTTAAGCAAAAGTCCATCGTGCTCTAATGAACGCATAATCACAGACACTGTTTGTGCTGAAAGCCCAGATCTGCGTGCAATCTGAGATTTAGCAAGGCTACCATGGCGGCGCACAAGAGATAAAACAAGGCGTTCGTTATAGTCCCGAACACGGCTTTGGTTTGCGCCGCCGCTAGGATCAGTTATCTTTTTAGGCTGTTTTTCCGACATTATAAAATGAACTATCCTTTAGTTTCATCAGCCCCCATACTGCAAAAATACATTGGTTGATGTAAGCCAACAGTGCACGAAATTAATCAATTAATCAATGTCATTTGCCCTGAGCAAGTTAATAAACTGACGGTTTTTCTGAGCGATGTCAATAAATAAGTCACTTTGATTTATTTATTGACATCGCGTTAGGGTTTATGGAATTATAATGGTGGCGAAGGGTTGATTTGTGATTTGCTCGCGCCAAGGTGCAGTGCTTTAGTCAGTCAAATTTGGACACGTCCTGCGCCACTAACTTAACTGAGAGAAAGACTTATGAAAAAAATAATTGTCAAATCAGTAATAGGAGCAGTTGCATTGTCAGCAATGTCAGTCCTGACAACAAGTGCTTTTGCCGCAGAAACAGGCGCTTGCCTAATTACGAAAAATAACACCAATCCCTTTTTTGTAAAAATGAAGGAAGGTGCTGAAGCAAAGGCAAAAGAAGCAGGTATCGATCTAAGGTCTTATGCTGGGAAAGTAGATGGTGATGCTGGGCCACAGATTACGGCAATTGAAAACTGCATGGCTGCAGGTGTTAAAGGTATTTTAATCACAGCATCTAACGATTCTGTTGTGCCAGCTTTGAAAAAGGCGCGTGCTGCAGGTATTCTTGTCATTGCCCTTGATACGCCTCTGGCTGATAGTGAAGCGCAGGACATGACCTTCGCAACCGATAATTTTGAAGCGGGTCTATTGATTGGCCAGTGGGCAAGAGCCACATTGGGTGATGCTGCTAAAGACGCGAAAATTGGTATGCTAGACATCAATAAAGACAACATCTCTGTTGATGTCGCTCGAGACACTGGTTTCCTTGTTGGTTTTGGTATTAAAGTACCAAATCTAAACGTTATGGGTTCTGAGACAGATTCACGCGTAATTGGCCATGAATCGTCAGGTGCAAATCCAGAGGGTGGTGTTACTTCTGTTGAGAACCTGCTCGCAAAAGAGCCAGGAATGAACGTGGTTTATACGATTAACGAACCAGCCGCTGAAGGTGCGTACCAAGCACTGAAGAAAGCTGGAAAAGAGAAAGACGTTTTGATCGTTTCTGTTGACGGTGGTTGCCCAGGAATTGCTAGTGTTAAGTCCGGAGTTATTGGTGCAACTTCTCAGCAATACCCATTGCTTATGGCGTCTAAAGGTATCGAAGCTATAGCGAATTTTGCAAGAGATGGCTCTAAGCCTGCTTCTTCTGATGGCTTAACATTCTTCAATACGGGTGTAAATCTTGTCACAGATTCACCAGCTGAAGGCGTACCCTCTATCGATTCTGCTAAAGGTACTGATCTATGCTGGGGTTAATCTCCAGTTTACAGAACGTATGATTCATGAAAAAATCAAGGGCGGCGATATTGTCGCCCTTTAGGTATCCGGGTTTATAAATTGAAATATGTATCGGGAGGTCTCACCTTGTGAGCCAAACACAATCTGATGTTGAAGCAAACTTAAATGGCACCGATAGTGCGGTTGCTACATTTGAACGGGATGACCAAACGTTTCTCTCGTATGTCCGAAATGCGGTTAGAAATTACCCAACCTTAGTTCCAGCCTTGGTTTTGATCGTCAGCATTTTGGTGTTTGGCCTCATTGCTCCGAGGTTCTTGAGCCCTGCAGTCCTGTCACTAGTTCTTCAACAGGTAACGGTCATAGGTATCGTTGCTATTGCACAAACACTGATCATTTTGACTGCTGGGATAGACCTGTCAGTTGGAGCGATACTGGTCCTTTCTACATTTGTCATGGGACGGCTTGCCGTATCCTCGGGTGTCCCACTTCCATTGGCGATTGCCGGCGGCATGGCAATTGGCACACTTATGGGCGCGTTCAATGGTTTTCTCGTAGCTAAGATCAAGCTGCCACCATTCATCGTAACACTTGGCACACTTTCAGTATTCACCGCATTAAAGCTTTGGTATTCTGGTTCGGAATCCATTCGAAATTCCGATATTGAAGCCAACGCACCATCTCTTCTCTGGTTTGGGGAAGCAGCAGCTCGTCCCTTAGGCGCGACGATTACATATGGCGGTATTGCCCTCATTATACTGGCCACGGTCTTCTGGTATATCCTTCAACACACGGCATGGGGCCGTCATGTTTATGCTATTGGTGACGACCCAGAAGCCGCTGCTCTCTCTGGTATCAAAACTGACAGAACCATCATTTCTGTTTATGCGGTTGCGGGTCTTATTTGTGGCTTTGGAGCATGGGTCGCAATTGGACGTGTAGGGTCAATTTCACCAATTTCCTTTGAAGAAATCAATCTTGCAACTATTACTGCCGTGGTGATCGGTGGCACGTCCCTGTTTGGTGGGCGCGGATCTATTCCCGGCTCGGTTTTGGGTGCTTTGATCGTTGGTGTATTTACTACGGGCTTGTCGCTCGCAGGCGTTGATGATTATTGGCAAATGTTTGCCGTGGGAAATCTGGTCCTGATCGCTGTGGCCTTAGACCAGTGGATGAGGAGGGCTACCCAATGAACACACCTAAAAATCAAGTTATACCTGTGCTTCGTGCACGTGGGCTAATGAAACGATATGGCACCGTTGTTGCTATGAACGGTACTGATTTCGATCTCTATCCAGACGAAGTGTTGGGTGTTATTGGCGACAATGGTGCAGGTAAGACCACACTTATCCGTGCGCTTTCAGGTGCAACTGCTCCTGATCATGGCACCATTGAGCTAGATGGCAAAGAAATCCGCTTCAATACACCACAGGATGCTCGGAATGCTGGCATCGAAACAGTATATCAAAATTTAGCTCTTTCTCCAGCCTTGTCGATTGCTGACAACATGTTCCTTGGTCGGGAAATCCGCAAATCAGGCATCTTGGGAAGCCTGTTTCGTAAGTTGGATCACGAGCAAATGGAGACATTCTCGCGCGATAAGCTTTCGGAACTAGGACTTCTCACAATCCAAAATATCAATCAGACGGTAGAAACACTGTCAGGTGGGCAACGTCAGGGTGTTGCAGTGGCGCGTGCCGCAGCTTTTGGATCCAAAGTTGTGATAATGGATGAGCCGACGGCTGCTTTGGGTGTGAAAGAATCTCGCCGGGTGCTGGACCTTATTCTGGACGTAAAGTCTAAAGGAATGCCCATTGTGTTGATTTCGCACAATATGCCACACGTCTTTGAAGTCTGCGACCGTATTCACATTCATCGCCTTGGTAGACGTTTGTGCACCATTGACTCGAAAACAATTTCGATGTCTGATGCTGTAGCCCTCATGACGGGTGCAATGGAGCCTCCAATTGAGGCGGTTACGATATAATGAATGCAGAAGTTCTTAGCGATAAAATCATCCAGAGCGCTGAAGGTCATAAGCGTTTTATTGTAGCTATTGCTGGACCGCCAGGAGCGGGTAAGTCCACCCTTGCTGGCGAGCTTTTTGGACTACTCACAAAAAAATCTGTTCAAGCCCGAATTATTTCTATGGATGGGTTTCATTTAGACAATGTGATCTTGGCTGAACGCAATCTAACAGATCGTAAGGGTGCACCGGCTACTTTTGATGTGGCAGGTTTTATCCACTTAATGAAAAGACTAACAAACTGTGAAGATGATGTCGTCATTCCAACCTTTGACAGAAATAAAGACCTCTCTATTGCAGGTGCAGGGGTCGTATCTGCAAACGACAGGGTCTTGATTGTTGAAGGGAATTACCTTTTGCTCAAAGAAGCACAGTGGGCTGGGCTCAATGAATTTTGGGATCAAACAGTCTTCATCAATCCAGGTATAGACGTCCTTGAAAAGCGGTTGCTTGATAGATGGCTAGAGCATGGGTTGGGCCCAAAGGCTGCAAAAAAGCGTGCATTGAGCAACGACATACCTAACGCTTACTACGTTCTTGAAAATTCATCAGACGCCGACATGCAAATTACTTAGCGCCTATCGTTAGGTTTTTATCACAAGGCCAGTTTAATCCAAATAAGTAGCTGTTTCATTCAAGTAATGGCCGATGTAAACGCCACGGTGGAGCCTCTACAGGGCCAACAAACCAGACCTTTGGAAAGAACCATCACCGCAATAATTCATCTGATGTTGTAACCAATGCTGCACCACGGCACATTAGTTTTCTTCAAATAGCTCTTCATCCTCAAGCTCTTGAATAATTTGATTAAGCAATAACTACATGCGGTGTTTCACTTTACGTGATCACTCAACCAGTTTAATTAATTCTTGGCTTGCTAGAATTGCGCCAGCTTCCTCTCTTATTTTAATCATTTCTGGTTTATTCATTATTCCAACCATATGTTCCATGGATGGGACGTCCATGACAACCCAAACTTTATTTTCATTACCTTCTTCATGTCCATAAGCAAGAAGATTCATTTGATTTTTCTGTCTGAAACTTTCATTTTCAAGCATTAGTTTCTTCCAGTGTTGATACCCTAAAGATAATTCAACATTCATAATAGTTTTCATTCCATAACTCCTTATTTTTCGTCCTGTGAAATGGGACTTGGTTAAATATGTCACCATCCCACTAGCCACATTGAATAAAGTTCTGCCAAAGCACTGCAACTTAATCACATTTATAGCACAATCTGCAATACTCTCTAATGTGATTGATCAATATGAGACCCCTTTAAACACCCCAAGTATCCGTCAGTTTATAGCCTTCTGGCCAGGGGTCAGTGGGGTCAAGCATATGCTGGTGAATTCCAGTGATCCATCCACGGCCACTGATTTCAGGCACAATAGCGGGGCGATGACCCACTTCAGCTTTGGCCATAATTTTTCCAGTAAAGGTAGATCCTATAATTGACGTGGCTTCAAATTCATCGCCTAAATGCATGTCACCCTTAGCGGCCATCACGGCCATACGTGCAGAAACAGCTGTTCCAGTTGGGGAACGGTCTACTTTACCTGGCTGGATCACCACTGCAGATGTGCCACGCAAACCCTTATCAGTTTTTTCTAATGGGCCACAAAAGGCACAGAAGGAAATATGTTTCCAATCTGGGTTGTCTGGATGATTGAAACCCAGTTGCTCATTTGCAGCCTTGGTGATAGCCACCCCAAGTTGTGCAATTTGTCGGGCCTCAGACGCTATAATTTTAAACCCCAACGCTGCTGCGTCAACGATGACAAAGCTATCACCACCATAGGCTGTGTCAACTATGATACGCCCCAGTCCAGGCACTTCAAGGGGTACTCCAATTTGATCGGCAAAGCTGGGTAGATTGCGTACAAATATGCGCTCGGCTTTTCCATCTTTACATAACGCCCGCACGTGCACGAGACCACCTGGGGCTTCCAACACCATCTCAGTCACTGGTTCCTGCATGGGAATGATACCACCGTCCAATAAAACAGTAGCAACACAAATGGAGTTTGAGCCAGACATAGGTGGTGTATCCTCAGGCTCCATGATGATAAACGCTGCGTCCGCTGCTGGATGTTTTGGTGGCACTAACAAATTAACGTGACGAAACACTCCGCCTCGAGGTTCGTTAAGTACAAAGTTACGTAAACTCTGATTTTGAGCAATAAAAGTGCGCTGCTGCCAGAGACTTTCTCCAGGTGGTGGGCTCACGCCACCCACAATAACGTCACCTACTTCCCCTTCTGCATGGGCTGAAATCACATGAATTATTTTATTACTACGCATAATTTTTCCTCAGGAATAGCTTGCAACTGGCGCACCTAGCGCTTCATGAATGGGTGTCACACCCAACCCAGGCCTATCTACTTTTTTATCTTGGTAACTTTCTATTGATGAGTACGATTCAATTCGGGCATAGCGGTTGAACCAATAGCTAGGTTCAATTGCAAGAATACAATCTCCTTGCTTATAAGGCATGCTATCTTGATTAGCTGCAACTGCCAGTTCACTACCTAATAACAGTGAAAGTGCTAAACCAGTTTGCCAGTTACGGTTAAAATATCTGAGCGGACGTAAATTAGCTCTGGAAGCACTGCAGGCTTTTTCCCACCTTTCGCAGCCCCCATTCCAGGGCTTGCAGGCAATCTTCACAACCACACAATAGGCTAAGTTCAGGAGTGCTTATGTTTAAATCAAAGCCACAGGCTCCAGAGTTACAAGACAGATCAGCCATTATTTAACAACCCCATTTCTTGATAACACTAAATGTAACAATACGATAAAATGCCAAAGAATGAACCTAAATTTGAACATTATCTATAACCAAGGAAAGAACCATCACCACTATGTCCATGGCCTTAACACTAAAGGAAGACATCACCATCGATAAACTAGTGACAGAAATGGCTAAATCACAGGGTGAAATAGTGGATAGAGCACCACTGAAATCACCAATGGCGGTTCGAACGCCAGACGTAATAACAACCTCTCTCATTACACAAACTCGTCAATTAATTTTCTTGCTGACCTGCACTTTGTGATCTTAAGTTTAAGCAATTTCAGCATCAGTGCTGGATCAGTTTTTAAGCTTAAATAATTTAAACCTTACTCAAGTTACAGTAATGAGCAGAACCGAACCAATCCAATTTCATACAAAGGGCATACGAAAAACAAATGATTTGAGCAAGTACATACATAATTTGCTTGTTTAATCGTAAGCATTGGTTATCATAAGGCTACTTGTCATGGGAGGAGATGCTAATTTGAACCTACGCCAACTAGAAGCTTTTCGCGCCACGATGCGCAGTGGGTCCATCACAGAAGCAGCAGAAATAATGCATATCTCACAGCCCAGTGTTAGCCGTTTGATCGCTGACATTGAACGCTCTGTGGGCTTCCCGCTATTTTTACGCAGTGGCCGTGGACTCATCCCAACCCTGGAAGCAAATACCTTTTATAAGGGTGTTGAAGGCATGTTCGTGGGTGTGGAACGACTGCAAGAGTTGGCAGATTCTATCCGCACCACTAGTGGTGGCATTATCTCTATCGCCACCATTCAATCTATTGCTTGGTTTGAACTGCCAAGGGCGGTGAACCAATTGTATCAACGCTATCATGATATTCGTTTTATGATCCATGTACGCAATACACCAGGCATACTAGATGCTGTGCAGATGAACCAGTTTGATTTAGGCATCGTTGGGCAACAACCCCCCTATCAAGGTGTTGAAACTCTGTTTCAGACCGCTGCACCCTATGTTTGCTTGATGCCCGAAGACCACAGGCTGGTTGGGCAAGCAGGTACTGTTGATCTTGAAGAATTGTCAAATAGTGAAACCTTTGTCACTTCTGGTGGCGCCTTTCCAGACACCATGATGTCTATAAGTAGTGCTTTGTCGAATAAAATGCAGGGCTGTTCGCGCTTGTCAGCCACCAATATGTCTGTGGCAGCCTCATTGGTGCGCGAAACCGGTGTATTGGCTATTATTGATCCGTTTTCGGCTGAACAAGCCGTTAATATGGGAGGCGTTGTGTTTCGTCCAATTGCACAGGATTTAAAATACTATGTCTCCATCGTGACATCAGGTAGAGAACAGCTATCGCGCCAAGCGATCGAACTTGCTGAAGTCTTAGCTCAACAAATCACTGCGCGTGTCGCTTGTGTAATGAGCTATGCAGACTGAACCCCTTTGGCACAAAGTTTAGGACACCGTTTAGCACATCCTAGTTAGCCGATGCGCTTTAAATTCTGCTGTATCAGGCTAATTCATAGTATTTCTGGATGCATAACTAATCTATTGCTATTGGAGATTGTAATAAACTTCGAGTTATTATGATCTTATACCCAAAACCCGAGCACAAGGATGAGCAAATGTCTGCGTTTAAAAAACATGAACAGTAAAAGTAATAAAATATTTTCATCTCAAGATGCTCTGCAGGTAGCTAAGCAACGTCTGCCCCGGTTAATTTTTGATTTCATCGAAGGCGCCACTGGACGAGAAGTTTCAGCACTCAGGAATATGACCCGCTTTGACGAGATTACACTCCAACCGCGGGTTATGGAAGATGTGGAAACACGCCGTCTAAACACAAACCTTTTGGGCCAAAGTTACGACCTTCCTTTTGGTATAGCGCCCATGGGCATGTGCAATCTTGCTTGGCCTGGGGCTGATAAAGCCTTGGCTGAAGCCGCTCAAGCGTTCAACCTCCCCGTGTGCCTTTCATCAGCGGCTTCTAGTTCAATCGAAGACATGCGCTCGTGGGCCGGTGAAAATAGTTGGTTTCAACTTTATGTTGGTAGCTCCATGGAGGAGTCATTAGCCTTGGTCGATCGTGCTCGCAATGCTGGCTATGGGACCTTAGTGTTAACCGTTGACGTACCTCAAGTATCACGGCGCTTGCGTGACTTGCGTAACGGCTTCCAGATGCCCTTTAGAATAACCCCCAAGCTATTCATGGATTTTGCCACCCACCCCCGCTGGTCTTTGGCGACTTTATGGCAAGGGGTGCCAAAACCCATTAATTTTAAGCCAACATCTGGTAATGAGCAGTTTGACCGTAATGCCAGTCGCGCTGGAGCGAATTGGGAGTTCCTCAAACAGCTCCGTGACCTCTGGAAAGGTACTTTAGTTATCAAAGGTGTTACTTCAGCCCAAGATGCTTTGCGCATTCAGCGAGCTGGCGCAGATGCCATTTATGTATCTAATCACGGTGGACGACAGCTCGACAGTGCTCCGGCTGCTATTGATGTGTTGCCCAAGATTCGCCAGGCTGTTGGCTCTGATTATCCATTGCTTTTTGATAGCGGCGTTCGCAACGGTGAGGATGTCGTTAAGGCTCTCGCAATGGGTGCAGATTTTGTTATGTTAGGGCGCCCGTTTATGTTTGCTCTTGGTGCCGAGGGTGCGCGTGGTCTTAATTCTCTAATTCGTACTTTAGGTGAGGATGTAAGCCTTACTCTTGCACAAACTGGATTGGCAAATATTAATGATGTATCACACAGCATGTTGGTAGATTGTCCACCTGAGCTTATACAGGCATCGCTAACATCGATCCAAAATGCAACACATCAAAACTAATTGCCTGAAAAGGAATAATTGAAGATGACCGAACATAAAAACATTCGTGGTGGTGCTCTATTGGCTCGAGCATTTAAGAAAAAAGGTGTGGAGCATGCGTTCACTCTTGCAGGAGGTTTTTGTAACCCCGCACTAGAAGGCTTCATGGAATGTCAGATGCCTGTAATCAACTGCCCCCATGAGCAAGTTGCTGGCCATTTGGCCGATGGCCACGCTCGCATCAGCCGCAAGCCCACTCTGTGCCTTGTGGGCCCCGAAGGTTTCGCTAATGCAGTGCCAGCCATGCTTGAGGCTTGGGGTGAACGCTCACCGGTCATTTTTGTGACAGGCTCATCCACCTTAAAACGGCAAGGCTCAGGGGGATTCAAAGAAATTGATGATGTGGCCATCGCGGCGCCACTAACCAAGTATTCAGCCCAGATTGTTGATGGTCATCGCATTAGTGAATTTGTTGATCGCGCATGGAAAGCAGCCACCACTGGCTATCCAGGGCCAGTGCATCTAGCACTGCCAGTGGACATCATGTTTTCGTCTTTCCCAGAGAATGCGGGACTGCATGAGCGTCCGTTCGATAGGACCGATACCCCCAGTCCGAGGGCTTGGCCTGATCCGTCTGCGTTAGCGCCCATATTAGACACTATCCGGCATGCCAAAAGACCTCTGATCATCGCTGGACATGGTGTATGGTGGTCAAGATCTGAAACTCAGTTAAGTGCTACAGGCACCGCCCTGCGCATTCCTGTTTACAACGTGCCCTATCACACTAAAAATCTTAGCGAGGCTTCTGAGTGCTACATGGGATTAGCAGATTTCCATCAATATCACCCGTCTAAGCCAGCTATTCATGAGGCTGATGTGGTGGTGATGGTTGGGTGTCGTTTGGACAACCAAATGAACTTTGGTAATCCACCCTTTATTCCTGAAAATACCAAGCTAATTTGTGTCAACGGCAGCCATGAAGAATTAGATTATAATCATGCCGCTGATATGCAGCTCCTGTCTGACCCGGGAGCCTTTCTTGAGGCCCTCGCTGAGGTAAAAAAAACCTGGGATGATTGGTTTAATCTACAAGTTCAACGCCGCCAAACCTGGGTACAAGAATGGAGTGATCACATTGCCGCAGAATCAGCTATGGATTTAGCTGAAGGACGCAAGATGCACCCACTGCAACTGGGCCTTGACGTGCAGGCCGAAATGAATGACGGTGATTGGTTGATTTTTGATGGTGGAAATACCCATTTTTGGAATGAAATTGGTGTCAATGTTGCCGCTCAAAGAGGCTTGAAATTGGGTGGCATCTTGCACCCCGGCAATTATAGTTTATTGGGTGTGGGCGTGTCGTTTGCCTTTGCAGCCAAACACATTCACCCAGAAAAAAATGCCGTTTTAATCACTGGTGATGGCGCCTTCCTATCAGGGGGCTTATCCATTGAAACTTGTTTCCAAGAGAAGGTACCTATTATTGTTATTGTTGATAACAACGGTGGCTTGGATTGCATTAGTCAGCAACAAGAACGCCTGTTTGAAAATGGTCAGCACTACGCTACGGATTTCCGTGATATTCCATTCCATGGCATGTTTGAGGGCTTGGGTGGCCACGGTGAACTAGTGACAAAACGCGAAGAATTCGCTCCAGCGATGCAACGCGCAATAGCAAGCGGTAAAACGTCCTGTATTAATGTAAAGTGCCGCGGTGTGATCAGCCCAATTGTGGCGGCCACTTCAGATAAACGTGAAAAGGCTTCGATTGAATAATGGCAGTCATTACATCCCACACACTCAACGGCACCGATGGCACTCATGCGGGTGGTATCACCGTGACATTAAGCCGTCTCGGACAGGTTAATGAAATTATCTTTACCACTGTCATGGATGATGGTGGGCGTCTTGAGCAAGAGATTGCACCTAATCAAATTGATCCTGATGCAACTTATGAGCTTGTGTTTGAAACAGGCAGCTTTTGGAAACAACGAAATATCTCGGGCGCAATGCCACAAATAGTTCTGCGTTTTTTAATGCTTGATCAAAAAGGTAAATATCATATGCCAGTGATTCTTAATCCAAATTCCTACACTGTTTGGATGTCTTCATAATGTCTGATGGCTTGAACATGTCGCGCCGTATCCGGCGCACGCCTTATACCGGCAAGGTTGAACAGGTAGGTGTGCGTGGTTTCTCGGTGGTCAATCACATGCTCCTACCCAAAGCGTTCCAACGGTCGGTCGAAGAAGATTACTGGCATCTGCGCGAACATGTCCAACTGTGGGATGTTTCGTGCCAGCGTCAGGTCCAAATTCAAGGCCCTGATGCTGCCAAACTCATGCAATGGATGACCCCACGCGATATTAGCCAGGCCCTTGTGGGTGACTGCTGTTATGTACCGATTATCGATGCAGATGCAGGCTTGATTAATGACCCTGTGATGCTCAAATTAGCAGAGGATAAGTTTTGGCTCTCCATTGCCGACAGCGATGTTTTACTTTATGCCATGGGGCTGGCTCTAGGTAGGGGTATGGACGTGCAGATCTGCGAGCCCGATGTCTCAACTCTTGCCATACAAGGGCCCAAATCAGAAACCTTGGTAGCTAACCTATTTGGTGAGCACGTGCGTGATATTGGTTTTTTTAAATTTGGCTGGATCGAATTTCAAGGATCCCACCAATTAATCGCCCGTTCGGGCTACTCTCGGCAGGGTGGCTTTGAGATTTATCTTGAAGGTGGTCATCTTGGTGGCGACCTATGGGATTATATATGGGATGCAGGACAAGCCTTTAATATGACGCCTGGGTGTCCAAACCTCATTGAACGTATCGAAGGCGGCCTCTTTTCCTACGGCAATGAAATGACTCGAGAAAATAATCCTTTAGAGATTGGCTTAGGTAAGTTCTGCTCACTGGATGGTTCCATAGACTATATAGGTCGTAAGGCATTAGAAAAAATTGCTGCCAAAGGGGTTGCTCGCATAATCCGTGGCATCATTTTTGATGGTGAGCCATGCCCGACATGTTCAATACCTTGGCCTATTATGGTTGGGCAGCAACAGGTTGGACAAATCACCTCGGGGATTTGGTCGCCACGATTAAAAGCCAACGTTGGGCAATCACTCATTGACCGAGGGTTCTGGGAAATCGGGCAGGAAGTTACCGTGATCACCCCAGACGGACAGCATAGGCATGGTCATGTATTAAAAATGCCAATGGTATAGTATTGAATAAACACAACACAGGTTACGTAATCCAAAATGTGCTAAAAGCTAATGCTCTCTTTACATCTGCTTATAGAAAAAATTTATCAACCCACACGGATATTGCATAAGCTGCATTAGGCGCCCACCCTTTCATTGAATTTAGGTGGACAGCATTGTTGATCACACTTCAGCGGCTACTCGATTGTAGAGCAAGATTTTGCCCCTTGCTTCCGCTACTAGCTCCCCGTTCTGATTAATGCAATTGGCGGACATAATGACGATGCCACCTTTTTGCTTAGGTTTGTCTAATTTTTCTTCAATGTTCCAGGTGGTGGTTAGAGTGCCCATGGCCTTAACACTAAAGAAGACATCACCATCGATAAACTAGTGACAGTGATGACTAAATTATTAAACAGTGATGATAGTAATTACGTAAAGTGAAACACCACAGGTGGTTAAGGGTCGAGGCATCGGGAACTTTTAATCCCTTATAGATGTTTTTAGCAGGGGTTTCAGATGCACTTTGCAGGGCATACGGACAGTTGCAACTTCTAGCTCATAGTCTCCAGCCTCAATATAATTTTTGTCGACACCCTCCAGATTGCGGACATAGCCATACCCAATTGACTGTTTTACTGTGTACCCAAAACCTCCAGAGGACAACCAACCTACTCGTATTCCATTACGATAAATGGTTTCCCGGCCCAAAAGAACGACACTTGGATCATCAACCGTAAAACCTACCAGCATTTTCTTAACACCATCCTGTTTTTGCGTCACCATGGCAGCACGGCCTTTGAAAGCTTGATCCGTCTTCAGTTTTACTGCCCAGCCAAGGCCCGCCTCGTAAGGGGTGTGGTCTGCACCGAGATCTGAGCCCCATGCACGATACCCCATTTCCAGACGGCAGCTTTCGATGGTACGGTAACCTGCGTTGATTAGCCCATAATGTCCCCCTGCTTTCATGACTGCTTGGTATACGGCGGAGGCAAATTCCACTGGAAGGTGTAGTTCCCAGCCCAATTCACCGACGTACGTAACCCGCAAGGCCTGCACGGGGCAGCCAACGATATCTATTGTTCTTACAGTGCCAAATTTGAAGCTGGTATTGGAAACATCGTCGCTTGTTACCTGTTGCAATATATCTCGCGCCTTAGGCCCCATTAACGACAGCACTGCGTTTGACGAGGTGATATCAAACAACTGGCAGTTCAGACCGGCAGGAATATTTCGGCTAATCCAGTCAAAATCATGAGTGGCAAAACCCGTTCCAGTGACGACGTAATATTCATCATTGGCCAGACGAGCAACGGTGAGATCGCATTCAATGCCACCACGATCATTCAACATTTGAGTATAAATAAGTGATCCAACAGGTTTGGCAACATTATTCGCGGCGATCCAGCTAAGCGCTTTTTCCGCATCGGGGCCTTTCAGCGAAAACTTAGCAAACGAGCTTTGGTCAAACAACACTGCAGCCTCTCGAACAGCTTTGTGTTCTCTGCCTACTGCATTAAACCAGTTCTGTCGGCCAAAGCTATAAACATCCTGTGGAGTTTCATCATATGCTGCATCAGCAAACCAGTTGGGCCGCTCCCAACCTAACTTCTCTCCAAAACAGGCCCCCTGATCTTTTAGCATTTCATAAAGTGGGGATTTACGGCAGGGACGCCCAGACTGATTTTCCTCATGTGGCCAATCCATTGTGTAGTGTTTGCCGTAAGCTTCTACCGTGCGGGTGCGAACCCAGTCCGTATCAAAGTGCGGATGCCCAAAGCGGCGAATATCGGCAGACCAAAGATCATAGGGGGGTTCACCTGCATGCACCCATTCTGCCAGCGCCATTCCTGCGCCACCACCCGCGGCGATGCCAAAGGCATTAAAGCCAGCACCAACAAAGAAATTCGACAATTCTGGCGCCTCACCTATAATAAAATTGCCATCTGGGGTGAAGCTTTCCGGGCCGTTGGTCAGGGTTTTGATACCAACATTTTCAAGAGCTGGAACACGACCCAAGGACAATTCCATCAACTGTTCAAAGTGATCGTAATTGCTGTCCAACAAAGAGTAGTGAAAACCCTTAGGAATCCCTGCGATTGCCCAGGGGATAGGGTTTGATTCATAACCCCCCATTACCAGCCCACCAACCTCTTCTTTGTAATAGGTTAGACGATCTGGGTCTCGAAGGGTTGGCAGGTGCTTAGGCATACCCTCAATTTCTGCGGTAACCATATACTGGTGTTCCATCGAGACTAACGGCACATTCACACCAAACCGTTTGGCGAATTCGCGAGTCCATTGCCCGGCACACACCACAACTTTTTCACATTCAATACGGCCATGTTCTGTGATTACAGCTTTAATTTTTCCATTGTCTATTTCTAGATCCAAAACCTTGGTGTCTTCAAATATCTTTGCGCCAGCCATACGCGCTCCCTTGGCTAGGGCTTGGGTAATATCTGAAGGATTAGCTTGGCCGTCAGTGGGCATGAAAGCGGCGCCGATTACATCGTCAATATTCATCAATGGCCACAGATCAAGTGCTTCTTTGGGCGTCAGTAAGTCCATCTCCAACCCAAAGGAGTGGGCTGTGGTTGCCTGGCGTTTTACTTCGGTCCAGCGCTCTTCGGTGCAGGCCAAGCGTAAACCACCGTTCATCTTCCAACCGGTGCTAAGCCCAGTTTCTTGCTCTATCTTGTTATAAAGTTCTACGGAATAGCCCAGAAGCTGGGTGATGTTAGCGTTTGAACGCAATTGCCCAACCAGTCCGGCCGCATGGAATGTGGTGCCAGAGGTTAGCTTCTTGCGCTCAAGCAGAACGGTTTCGACGCCTATCTTCGCCAAATGGTATGCGGTTGAACAACCAATAATACCCCCACCTATAATAACCGTTTTGGAAGAGCTCGGTAAATTATGCATATTGGGTCTCATGTTTGATTGTAGTTTTTATAAGCAATGCGAAACAGCGCAAGATTGTCGGTAGTGTATGTTGTGTAATCAAAGTTAATATCCGAACTGATTTCGGACACCATGCTCCACATAGTTTCGCGCAGCAAAGACGCGCATTTCATGGCGGTATAGCGATGCAGTAATTCAGATGTAACAGGCGTTTCGAAGTAGTTTTCTAGGAGCCAAATTTCTTGAGATTCGTTAAGTTCATTATTAGAAGCCAGCCCACCAAGGTCAAATAGTGGCGAATTAAATCCGGCATAATCCCAGTCAATCATCCATAAACGTTCTCCATCATCCAAAAAATTAGCCGCCAACAGGTCATTGTGGCCATAAACCATATCAAATGGGCCTGCGTTGGTTTCTAGCAGATTGCCAATTTGAACTAGTTCAGGTAATAATTTTTGGTACAAGCTTCCTGCATCTTGCAGGCTCGCTGCATAATCCCTAATCACATGAAATACCCAGAAAACAAGAGCAGGACCACGCAGATGTTTTGGCAGCTCAAAATGACACTTCTGGATTAATAACAGGATTCTTTTCAGGTTTTCAGGTTTACGGACATCTTCTGGAGAATAGGTTGCACACTCAATGAATTGCAGAACCGTAATGCCGGGTTCGGTGTAAATAACAGCTGGTGACAGACCTGCTAAATGAGCTGCACGACTCGCAGACAGTTCATTAAAGCGCATGACGTGGTGTTTAGGAATATCTTCACCCAAACGCACCACGTATTTTTTATCTCCGTCGGTGACAACATAATTTACGTTAGTGATCCCGCCATCCAAAGGAGTTGCAGAAATGTCACCTTGCCAAAGCGGCATGGCTTTAATCCGGTTCAAAAGCGTATTAGTAGTCATGCGTAGTCTCCAGTCCATAACGAATACGGGCATTCTTAGCAGATGCTGAAACAATCCTATCAGCAATAATCGCAATGAAGGCAATCGAAAGTCCAGCGATAATACCGTGTCCCGTGTCGGCCCTAGTTAGGGCAATATAAACCTCTTGGCCAAGGTCACGGGTACCAACGAGTGCTGTTATCACCAACATTGACAGTGCTAACATTATAGTCTGGTTAATTCCCAAAAGAATATTAGGCAAGGCCAGCGGCAGGCGAATTTTAGTCAAAATTTGTGTGGGTGCGCAGCCAGACATAATTCCGGCCTCAATCAGGTCGGAACTAACTGAACGAATACCATGGGCCGCATAACGCACTGCTGGAGCCAGAGCATAAAGTACAATGGCGATCATTGCAGTAAAGTCTCCAATACGAAACAACATGACTACAGGAATTAAATAAACAAAGCTTGGCAGGGTTTGCAGTGTATCAATCACAGCACCTATAATTTTACCAGCCCGCTTATTAACAGCTGCCAGAACACCCAGTGGAATACCTATAACTGAAGCAATTACAACAGATACTCCACAAAGATAGACGGTGATCATTGCTTTGGCCCACATGCCATTTGTAACAATAAACAACGCCATTAGTCCATTCATTAGCGCAAGTTTCCATCCACCAAATTTCCATCCGATAAAAACCAGAAGACAAGTCATCCACGGCCATGGAATGCCAAGAAAAAAGCGTTTTGTAGGTAACATAAAACCTTTGAGGAGAAAAATTTTTATCGCTTCAAACTGGTCAAAATAATTGATGTTCAAATATTTAATTGAGTCATCCCAAAATCCACCAGTAGTGATGGTATGACTCTCAGGGTAATGTTGGTAAATAGGGACAAAGAAACCAACTACCATCGATAGAACCAGCACTGTGAGAACGATCATACTCCGGGGATGGCGGTTGTATATTCTTTTACCTACTATAGGGTGCACGTAAGTAGTGCTGCGCTCGGCGAAGGCCTGGCTCAAGCGGTCTATTGCTATAGCCATAATAACAATGGCGATACCTGCTTCGAATCCACCACCAATATCCAATCGGCGCAGTGAGGCCAATACATCAAAGCCAAGCCCCCCAGCCCCAATCATCGAAGCTATAATAACCATGTTCAAAGACAACATTATCACCTGATTAACACCGACCATAAGGCTTCCAAGGGCTGATGGTACAAGAATCCGCCAAGTCATCTGAGATTGTGTGCAGCCACTCATCAATCCAAAATCTGTTATGTCTGGGTCAACAGAATTCAGTGACATGGTGGTAATACGCACCATAGGTGGCATGGCATAGATAACTGTTGCAACAAGGGCGGATACTGGGCCAAAGCCAAACATAAATAGGATTGGAACGAGATAAGCAAATATTGGAATAGTTTGCATCAAATCTAACGCCGGCTTTAATATGCGGCCAAACCAACGATGACGATAGGCCAGAATACCAACCATCAGTCCCCCACCTACCCCAATTGGCACGGCGATTAGCACCGAGGCAAGGGTTATCATTGCGCTGTCCCACTGGCCAAAAACTGCCAAATAACCAAAGGATGCACCAACAATCGCAGCTAGCACCCAGTCTTTTGCATAGTGACCAAGAGCAATCACAGCAGCTATTACTGTTAACCAGCTAAGAGGAGGCAAAATTTGTACCGCACTTTTCCCTAGGCCTCTTTCAAACCCTCCTGATAGAAGAGCTCGAACAAAATTATAGGGCTGCTCAATTACCCAAGATAGCCCACGGGTCGCTTCAGTAAAAGTGAATATTCCAAAAGTGGCATCTTCAACTAGCCACTGCATGGCTGATGAAACGTAGTCTTTGAGCGGGAATACCCATACCTTGGGGTATTTGACTAGCCAGTTCATGCTGATGGCATCGGCTAATGGTTTCCCATAGTTAGCCAGGAATAGGGTTATGAAAAACAGGCCAATCCAGATAAGGGCTGACCTTGGAATCCGCATCACACGTATACCCATATCTTAATACTCTAACCTACAAAGAACTGAAATTAACTTATTTTTAGGTATCTTTCCTATGACTCTATCATTTTCGTTCAGCACCCTAAGAGGTAATTCTGTCTTAAAAACTGTGTTGGTAACACCTGCAATTTTAACACTTTTTAAGATTCTGTCCCTAAAGATACCTTCGCCTTCAGTCATGATACTGCCAACAGCCATAATTAAACTAAAGGATGGGGTTGGGGTTGGTTTGTTTCCAGAAAACTGTCAACACTTTGACCATAAAGTTTCCACATATTATGAGAGGAAAATTTGGATTGGCCAGTCATGTGAAAAACCTGTATCTGGGGTTATTGATACCACATTATTAATATGGCACAAAAACTACCCGTATCTTATTAATAAAAATAGGATTTAAAGGGAATAGCAGATAACTCAGGGCCAAACAGTAGCCCCGAGGAATTTCAAGAGTTGCTTATTTTATTTGGCAATCCAACCGCTCCAGCGGTTCTTGTTATTAGCCATCCATTTACCTACTACAGAATCAATGTCTTGGCCATTAAGGTCAACGTCACCAACCATAGCACTCATTTCTTCATTGGTCAGGGTGTAAGCTTGAACAGCAGCAAAAGCGTCTGGCCATTTATCTTCCATCCCAGCCCATGCTGCTTTCCATATTGGACCACGTGGCTTACCACAGTCGTAAGCTGCATCAGGGTTAACTCCTACTGAAGGATCTGAGTAACATTCAGCAGAATACGGTGGAAACTCCACGAACTCACCATCATATTTGGCTGGCGCCCAATGTGGTACATAAACCCATAAAATAACTGGAGCCTTACGCTGATATGCAGACTCAAGTTCAGCAAACAGCGCAGCATCGGTACCTGCATGGACTACTTCGAAGTCAAGACCAAGTGCCTCAACTCGTTCATCATCAAAGCCACCCCAAGTTACAGGCCCACCAACATAGCGTCCACTCGGCGCAGTTTCAGCTGTGGAGAATACTTCAGAACAGCCTTTCAACGCCTTCCAGTCTGGTAGGCCTGGACAAAGCTCTTTCATATAAAGTGGATACCACCATTCTTCTATCGCCTGCAATCCAGTCTCGCCTGCATTTACAACTTTGCCAGTTGCAGTAGCTTCATCTAGCGCTTCCTGGCCCGTTGTGGCCCAAATTTCCATGGCTAATGTCAAATCACCAGTCTTCAGACCTGCAAACTGTGCAATATAATCAGCCTGAACATATTCAACGTTGTATCCAGCCTCTTCTAAAATTGAACCCATGATTTTAGTGTTTATCAACTGGCCAGACCAGTCGTGTAGCGTTAGTTTTATTGGATCTGAAGATCCAATATCAGCTAAAGCGGCACCTGAAAGTAAGGTTCCAGCCAAAGCCCCAATCAATGTACTCTTTATACAATGCCTCATGTAAAGCTCCTCTTATATTATTGTTATTCTATTGAGCGGGATTTGCTCACTAAAATCAGTGTCACTTTAAACCCCACACTTGTCAACAAATAATGAAATATCATGTGGTATTTTATATTATAATGTTGTTAAACGAGGGTATTTATTATACTAAAAACAAACGCTCTATCCATTTATGAGAGGAATATGCAAGACACTGAAACTACTTCAAACCAACGAGAACAGGAAATTTTGCGTGAACTACGTTTGGCTGGAGGTCTGAGTAGAGTTAGTTTTCTTGCAGACCGACTTGGCGTTTCCGATGAAACGATCCGGCGCAACATCAAGTCACTAGCTGCTCGGTCTCTTGTTAGAAAAGTGCATGGAGGCGTTCTGTTGGCGCAAAGCCTAACAGTTACCGAACAACCCTTTCAGCTGCGCATGGATCAAAATGGTGGCATCAAGCAGCGGTTAGCTCAAAAAGTAGCCGAGATAATCGTTGATGGTGATTCCCTGTTTTTGGATATTGGTTCCACAACCGCATATGTTGCCATGGCCCTGCGTAACCACCAGAACCTTTATATTGTCACCAATTCGCTTGCCGTTTCTCATACGCTGGCTACTCGCAACAATAACCGTGTATTTTTTGCTGGAGGTGAGCTTCGGCCTCACGATGGTGGCGCCTTTGGGGTGAATGCCATTAACTTTATTCGTCGTTTTAATGTGCGCTATGCGATCTTTTCGATCGGCGCTATTAATGCAGATGTTGGCTTTATGCTGCACGATATTCAAGAAGCTGATCTTTCCCAGGAAGCTGCGGCCCGCGCACAGACACGAATTATCATCGCCGACAGTAGTAAATTTGGACAGCGCGCACCCATTGCGGTTGAGGATCCAAGTCAATTTGATATGCTGATAACAGACCAAATGCCAGGAGATGACATCACTGCCATGCTGGCTGAAAACTCAATTTCAACTATATTGCCAGAAACTTAGTCTTCACTAAACTAGTATTCAACTCCCATACAATCTTGTATTAGAATTTCCTGCATCTTGCAGGCTCGCTGCATAATCCCAAATGACGTGAAATACCCAGAAAATAAGAGCAGGGCCACGCAGGTGTCTTGGCACCTCCACATGGCACTTTTGGATTAATAACAGGATTCTTTTCAGGTTTTCAGGTTTACGGACATCTTCTGGGGAATAGGTTGCACACTCAATGAATTGCAGAACCGTAATGCCGGGTTCGGTGTAAATAACAGCTGGTGACAGACCTGCTAAATGAGCTGCACGACTCGCAGACAGTTCATTAAAGCGCATGACGTGGTGTTTAGGAATATCTTCACCCAAACGCACCACGTATTTTTTATCTCCGTCGGTGACAACATAATTTACATTAGTGATCCCACCGTCCAAAGGAACTGCACTAATCTCACCTTGCCAAAGTGGCATAGATTTAATCCGGTTCAAAGACGTATTAGTAGTCATGCGTAGTCTCCAGTCCATAACGAATACGGGCATTTTTGGCAGATGCTGAAACAGTCCTGTCAGCAACAATTGCAATGAAGGCAATCGAAAGTCCAGCGATAATACCGTGTCCTGTGTCGGTCCTAGTCAGAGCGATATAAACCTCTTGGCTAAGGTCACGAGTACCAGCGAGCGCTGTTATCCCTGTAACTTTATAAAACAATGACTAGGATATCTAATGCCAGCCAAGTGCTGGCGCCAAATGTCAGACACTGAGCCTGCTTCAATCAGCATATTTAAGGCACCATCAAGTGCAGATTTCAATTCGATTTGATGTTTTTGCATAGCTGCACCCCATAAATTAGCACTGTTCACAGTAAAGGCAAGCTTATAACGAGGGTCAGTTAGGAGGTCCCCAAAGGCTGGCTCGTCATCCACAACAGCGTCAACCTCTCCAACTGTTAAGGCGTCAATCATGTCTGCAAAAACGTCGTCAGACTGACCTGAAAAAGAAATTTTTACACACCCTAACCAAGATTCTGCTAATGCCATATTGGTACTACCATCGATGGCCGCCACTTTTAAGGCTTTTAGGTCTGACGGACTAGATATGCTTGAATTACTGCGCACCAACACAGATTCATCAAAGGCTGCGTAGGGCCTAGAAAAGAGCAAACGTTCTTCTCTAGCGGGGGTTATAGCACAACCACACCAGATGGCATCCGCTTTATTGTCTAACAATACAGTTTCAAATTCAGACCAGCGAGTAAATAACCAATTAAGCTTAAGGCCCAAATGCTGGGCTAATATTTGGGCCACTTCTGGTTCGTAACCAAAACGCTTGCCCTGAGGGTCAGTGCTAAATAGAGGCATTGCGTCTAAGTCTGCACAAATTAATGTTAAGTAGCCGTCTTTTACTGTGTTTATCATACTGGCCCTGGTGACGCTAAATAGTCATCAAGGGCTTTAGTTCTGCTGCCATCCTCATGCCACAAAATTGGAAAATAGTTTTCGTCCAATTGATTGTCTGCTAAATGTTTGTAACGGCTGTAAGTAGGACCTATTCCCTGCTCAAACTTAGTTGGGTCATATTCTGCATCACAGCGCATCAAATGAAGAACTAATGCACGTCTGGGCAAAGCAGAGTCATTTGCTCCCGAACCATGCCAAGTCCAGCCATGATGAACAGAGCCTCCACCAGCTTTCACTTCAACGTACGCAATTTGCGGTTCCACTCCTTGGCTCTCAGCAGCATGATGCATTGGTTGCCGGTAATCATCTGGCCCATGGAATTCACCCGAAGGTGAATCCTGTTGCCACTCATGCGAATGCGTCACAAATTCCAACGTACCACCAGATCGGGTGGTATCGTCAAGGGCAATCCAGCAGGATATGAGATCACTTGGGCTAAACCATGACAAATAGGCACTATCTTGATGATAGCCCAAGGACCTCGCACCTGGTGGTTTCGAAAGTAGATTGTCAATCATGATTCGAACCCCAGGCCAACCTGCTAATTGAGCAACACTGCGACCTAAGGCTTCACTTAATACCACCCGCGCAATACTTCGATTGGCCTTCCAACCATTGCAGACCTGACGAGTGAGACTAGGGTCACCCGTGCCATACTGCCAGTTTACCTCGTCGGGCGTTACACCTGTTTCAAAGGTTCCGTTAAATACGTCATCAAAAGCTTGGTGCAGCTGCAACAGTTGTTTGGAAGGGAGTATTTCATCGACAACAAGGAACCCTTGTTCACTATAATCTAGCTTATTACGATCCGTTGGCGTGAATAGCATAATGATCTTAATTCCACTCTTACTTGAATGATCAGTATATATAATAAGAAACAAACAGTTCAACTGAAGAATTAATGGAATAAAACGAACCTAAGTTATTACTCTATCACTAAGCTATTTAAGGGTGTTTTTATTAATATCCTGATCCATTAGAAGTTTCAGGTACAGCGGCATTGGGCTTGATTACTATATAATCAGCGCAACTTAACTCTCTGTTTTTAACTTCCTGCAGAAACTGAGGGTTGTCTTGTTGGTTTGCGGCAAGCCTGCAAATAGTCTTATCAGACCAGCCTGATATATCTTGCGATAACACGTGTGTCGTAAT
>Ga0209709_10000658_pt1 | contig 32631 bp, 24 predicted proteins | sample ArcticOcean_MG_C_2_FD_187435 | JGI IMG/M metagenome (GOLD analysis project Ga0209709, IMG submission 187435) | Marine microbial communities from western Arctic Ocean - ArcticOcean_MG_CB4_136 (SPAdes) (version 2) | ecosystem: Environmental > Aquatic > Marine > Oceanic | place: Arctic Ocean... | reverse complement strand
TCATTTTCTACAACATCAGCCACTACTTCAGTTATTTCATTATCATTTTCTACAACATCAGCCACTACTTCAGTTATTTCATTATCATTTTCTACAACATCAGCCACTACTTCAGTTATTTCATTATCATTTTCTACAACATCAGCCACTACTTCAGTTATTTCATTATCATTTTCTACAACATCAGCCACTACTTCAGTTATTTCATTATTATTTTCTATAACTTCAGTCGCTACTTTAGTTTTAGAGTCATCATTTGTTTCAGGTCTCTTGAAAGACTGTTCTTTTGGTTCTTGTTTCTCAATTGAAGAATCATTTATTTCATTGAGCGTTAGAAATGTTCCTAAAATTCTACGTTTGTCTTCTTTAAAATAGACTTCAACAGACCAATGTTTACCAGCTTTATTAAGTTGTAAAACGGTTCCAATACCATAAACTCCATGTGTGACGATGTCACCTTTAATGAACGGTTCACTGCCATTAGAGTCCTCTTCTTTGACAGCTTTAACCGATTTAGAAGTTTCAACAGTTTCCTGAACTTCCTCTTCAGCCTTCTCTTCTCTAATTATTGCTTCTTCTAAGTTTTCACTAGCTTTCTCATCTGCTTCTATTGCTTTATTTAAATTATCGGAAGCTTGATCTTCTTTAGTTGATGTAGATTCAACTTCTTCAGCAGCTTTATCTTCATTTTTAATGGCCTCGGTAAGGATTTCTTCAGCTTCTCCTTGTTTTTCTATATTCTCATTAAATTCAGTTACAACTTCTTTGATTTCATCTTCTTCCGCTTTATTCTCGACCAATTCATTAATTTGTTCGGCAGATTCAATTACAGCTTCAGTAGCGATATTCTTAGCTTCAACAGCTTCAACGACGGCATCTGCAGCTTGAACTTCTTCTTTAACAGCTTCAGCATATGCTTCAACAGCTTCAGTTTCAGTGTTTAAGGCTTCAATTACAGTTTCAGCAGCTATAATTTCTGTTTCAGAAGCGTTTTCTACATTTTCTTTTGCTATAGTTCCGGCATGAACTGCATCTTGAATTGTATCAAGTGCAATTTTTTCAGTGGTTTCGCTAGTAACTTCCCCAACAGCTTCGGAAACTTCAACCATTCCAACAACTTCCTCAGTAACTTCAACGACAATTGCATTTTCAACAACTTCTTCAGTAGCATCAGTAGCGGCTTCAATTACAGCCTCAGTAACTTCTTCAGTAGTATCCGCAGCTTCAATTACAGCCTCAGTAACTTCTTCAGTGGCTTTAACTATCTCAGGTTCTAAAACTGTATTTTCAACAACTTCTTCAAAAGCATCAGTAGCAGCTTCAATTACAGTCTCTGCAACTTCTTCAGCAGCTACAATAACTTCACCAGTAGTATTTGAATCCTCTATTACCATATCCCAATCACTAGTTGTTTGAACTATGTCAACTTCGACTACTGATGTAGCAACAGGTATCACAGTTTCAATATTTTCTACTATTTCAAATTCATCTTCAATTTCTACAACCGAAGGAAATGACATTACTTCTTCTTCAAAATCTATTTCTTCAAGCGGTGCTTCTTCCAAAGCCTGTGCCCAAACAGAGCAAACCTTTGCAACAGGTTCGTTTATTCTTAAACATGTAACGCAGATATTAGCGTTTTTAGGCTGCCAAATACAGGGTTGATTTGGTAAATTATCAAGAAATTCGCGTATCGATCCATAACTTTGTGGTTGTCCTGCCATTTTTCACCTCGTTGGAATTATTCCAGATTAGATATAATCACACTATGCTGGAGTTAGTATAGTTTTCGACTACTATAAAATATTTGCATACTATATTCTATATACACCACTTATAATCTAATAAATTAGCAGTGTTGACTATGGAGAAGGACAAATTTTTTTCATTTTTTGTATTTTTAATGCTAACTATTTCGGGGGTTATAATTTTGTTTGGAGATGAAACTAAGCAAGACTTGACCGATATCATTGGAGTCTCTGGTCAGACCGAATGGAAAGAACCGGTTTTTATGCCAAGAGATAAAGATTGTATAGATCCCGATAATGGCCAAGTATATCCAGAATATGGAATTGGCTATGAGCCTAGTCTAGCCCTTGATTCACAAGGCAATATGTTTGTTACAGCTCATAAAGATTTACGATGGGGAGGTGAAGATGCACCTATACCTATTTTTTTAGATCCAGATGATCCGGGATTGTGGTATGCTTGTGAACCGGGTGAGCAAACTTCATGGGATTATTGGGCTTCTTGGTTTTGGAAAACAAATGATGGAGGTTTAACTTGGGACCACGGTGCTAAATTCGACCCTACTCCAGGTAATATGTTAATGGCAAATTATGCGGCAGGCGGTTCCGAATGTTTAGGTGATGAAGGTGATATTGCAATAGATGTTAATGATAATATTTATTATTTAGATACTACATTAGAAGATAATTGGTGGCACATTCTTTCAGATGGAGGCAATAGCTACGATCTTGGTTCTTGTCAGCGAATGAACACGATGGCTGCCGACGACCGTCCTTGGGTGGCAGCTCAAGGCGATGGAATAATACATTATTTGGGGAATTCAGGTGCTTCACCTCCAGAATGTACTATAGATTCAGGTCGTTATTGGTATTATCATTCAGAAGATGCAGGAAATACATTTTCACAGTGTTACTCAATGCCAGGAGGATGGTCTACAATAGCATCCCAACGCAATGGTTCATACGTATATGTAGCTCAAGAAAACGCAGATAGTGCGTCAGGAACAGTCATAGTTCGAATTAGTGATGATTATGGGAGAGGTACTGGGCCAGGTCCTTCAGATGGTACTTGGCAAGAGCCAATAATCGTTGGCGAGCGTAAAGGCAATCCACCAGAGGGATATCCTTTAGTCAATACAAATGAGCAAGGTACTGTGGCTGTGGTATGGGCTGATTGTCCAGATGGTACGCTTGGTAGCTGGGAAATGAATTTAGCAATATCTTACGATTATGGTGTTAATTGGTCAACTTGGGAGATAACTCCCGATTGGGAAGGAATAACAATGTATCCTTTTGTATCCATTAGTGAAAATAATCGAATATCCGTTTCATTTTATGGATTAGATTATGCAACTGGCAATAGTACGGGATATACTGAAGGTACACCTTGGTATCTTTATTCAGGATATTTAGATAATCCACAATCTAATGATACCTTTGAATTTCAAATTGCAGATCCAACACCATTACATGTGGTTACTGCATATGAGGAGGTTGAAGGTGACGTTCATGCATTACACGATTTCTTTGAAACAGTAATATCTCCGGATGGTTCTTGGATAGGAATTGCTTATCAACGAAATGTTGGAGAACATCCATTCGAAGAAAATGAAGAACAGAGATACATTATGTTTGTTAGAGGCGAATTAGGTTAAGTGTGCCTTTCAAAGTTGGCGATAGGATAGAATGTAATTGGAAGCACCACGGGGCAAATTTTAGAGGTACAGTAAGTGCAGTAAACGGAGATTTACATGATATTAAGTTTGATGATGGAGATTTTGAAGGACAAGTTCCTTTGGATCGGTTACGCCCAGCATCATCCGAAGAGCACAACCCTCGTCAATTAGGCAGCTGGCCAGGATCAGCACCGCCAAAGAATTGGCCTTCATCTTCAAGCACAAGAGAGTTGGATGCAGACGACATCTCGCAAGACAGTGAAGCTTATCGAAGATGGAAGGAAGGAGGCACTAGCTCATCAACTATAGATGTTCTTGACAAACCATTATATGAAACAAACACACCATATCTCATTGAAAAATGGAAGGAAAAATCTATTTTATCTCTAATTATGACAATTGTGGCAATGATGCCGTATATTAGCTATCCAGTATGGATTTTACATTTTACAGCACTCAGAGGCCTCGAAGGGATATTTACTTTTTTCACAAGCCATCAAGCAACAGCCCCCAATATCCAGTTTGATTTGTGGGGTTTTTATGGTTCAAACCAACTATTTGATGAGTGGACCTTTTGGGGTACATGGTACTGGGGTGGGGCTGGGTACCTACCAACCCTTCCTGGATTTCTCTTATTGTTCACTTTCTCATATTTTGCTTGGAGTACAGTTATTCCAAAATTCCGCGGACTTCAATTTTTATTATTAACTTTACTTTGGGTGTATATCCAAATACCTTTTTTTGGAACTGCACCAGATACTTGGATTAATCCGTGATAAAATCAAAATTAATTCAGCCGTTAGAAGATGAGATCATTAAATTGATTCAAGCTGAACAAATACATTTTAATGAAATGTATGAAGTAGCTAAAGATCCATTTTTGTGGGACCAACACGATGCAAAAGATAGATGGAAGGAAGAAATATTTCTAAAATTTTTCAAGAAAGGCCTTGAAAATGAAAAAGGATTATTGGCAATAATTGACAAAAAAAGTAACAAAATAATAGGTTCGACAAGATTTTATCCTCACAAAGAGAAATTGAGTATAGGATATACATTTATTTCACGGAAGTTTTGGGGAACTTCTGTTAACTTTCAAGTAAAAAAACTAATGCTTGATTATGTCTATCAATTTACAGATGAAATTTATTTTCATGTATGGTCTGATAATTTCCGTTCACAAAAAGCAGTTCAGAAGTTAGGGGCCGAATATTTTGGTAGTTGGGATGAAGAAGCAAACCACCTTACATATATTCTCAAAAAAGAGGTTTGGAATAAAAAGAAATTATAATAATCACTATTTGGGAATTAGGTTAGTTTCTCTATTATTTCCAAAAGGTTTTTTTCTCTTTTTTCCCAAATAAACTTTTCTCTAGAAAAATCAGACCCATATTTCCCCATTTTTTCTAAATTAATATTTTGGAGTAAAGTTTTCATTCCCTCAGCAACTTCATGAGCATTAGAAGCATCTACAGTTTTACCACATTTTCCTTTTTCGATAAGTTTTTCGACCATATATCCTTTTGAGGTCAGAACAGGTATTCCCATTAACATATATTCAAAAATCTTTGTTGCTATTGCCCGGTCATAACGGGCTTGATTCTGTAAAAGGCATAATCCGATTGAAGCCTCAGAAAAAATTGGAGCCAAATCACGATAGTTAACCCAGCCTAACCAATTTATATTCAAATTATTTTTCTTATCAAAATCATGAGCCCATTTTTCTAACCTTGAATCATAAAATCCACCTGCAATAGTTAGAGAGAGATCAACTTCTTTTTTCACGATATTAAAAGCTTCTAACATGATTATTGCTCCCCTTTTACGAGTGAGACCTCCGACATATAGCAAATTTGGTTTATCCGTTGAAGTTTTAATCAGTTCAGGAAAATCAATTATTGTTGGATAATTAGGAATGACTGTAACTTTTCCAAACTTACCCAATTGCCTTCCCAATAAATTATCAACAGTTACAATATGGTCTACTCTTGGAGCTGCGATTTTCATTATAATTTCGGTTAGAACTGCAGCTAAATTCCCTTGTAATTCTCTTTTCATGGGAATTAAATATTCGTGACAGTCCCAAATAACGGGTTTTCTTGTAATTGTTTTTAAAACTAGGCTATAAACTAATGGATCTAATTCATGACAATAAAATAAATCATAATTTCCTTTCAGTGCTTGTTTGATTAATCGATAAGCCACAATACCAGGTGGCCCTTCTTTAGAAAAGCATCTGATTTTAACATCTTCTAAATCTCGTATTTCCGTCGATGTATGGGGTGTTAAAATTTCGATATTATGGCCCGCATTCTTCATACTGACAACCTCTTTGTATACTCTTTGATCAAAAGGGTTGAAAAATTCTCTATCACAAATTATTGCAATATTTGCCACATCACCCTATGGCGGCAGTTCTAAAACCTGTTCATTCATACAATATTTGTGAAAGTACTCATGGTAGCTCCCTCTGTGAGGGTTCCGGACACTTTAGGACAGACCTTACACCAGTTAGCTCTTGCTAATGGTCTTGCTAAAAAAGGCCTTGAAGTTACATTGTTATGTCGGTACGATAAGGAAAAAATAGATATTTCCAATTTCAATTCAAATTTGAAATTTGTAACAATAGTTAATCCCGGAATACCTTTTGAAAGAATAATATTTACGAGGCATGCTTATCAAAAAGTTAAATCTGAAATAAGTAAAGGAGATTATGATATAGTACATGATAGAGGTTATATTTTTGCAGGTTCTGGAGTAAAAGCAGCTTCTGAGATGGGAGTTAAATCAATTCTTCAAGTAGATGATAATTGGATGAGATCAGAACTATCTGCAACTAAGGTTGCCAAATTATGGCCTTATAATAAATCGGCAATCCATTCATGCCGACAACAGATAGAATTAGCAGATGGTGGTTTTACGGTAAGTTCAATTCTTAGAGATCAAATATCAGAATGGAATTCAAAGGCTGGGAAATTTGCAGTCATACAAAATGGATATGAAGATGATCTCTTTAATCTTAAAAGCAAACCTTTGGGAATTAAAAAAAAATTAGGAATTAGAAATAAAATGGCAGTTTTTGTTGGGGCTTTGGGCCCTTGGCATGGCACTGATGAATTGGTAGAGATTGCACAATTAAATTCATCTATAGATGTAGTTGTAGCAGGTGGTGGTTATGGGCATAATTTACCAAAACTAGATAATTTACATCATATTGGAAGACTGGAAAGAAATGAGGTCCCCGGTTTATTATCTGAAGCAGATATTGGTTTGGCACCTTATCCAAATATAGATTATGGTTTTTCACCCTTGAAAATTTTTGAATATATGGGTTGTAAATTACCAGTTATCGCCACATTATTGCCTTCAGTTAAAGAAGCTACACAGGGGCATGCACTGCTAGTAAGACCAGGTCAAATGGCTGATGCAATATCTAAAATATTACCTAATGAAAAGTTATTAGGAAAAATGGCAGATTCAGCTTATAATTTTGCAACTCAGCAGAGAACTTGGTCTCAAACTATAGAAAAGACAATTACACTTTACAAGGATATTCTATGAGTTTTGTACCTGGTCATCTTAGTCTAACATTCTCAATTTGGCCAAATAAAGATCCATTAGCTATGGGTTCAATTGGCATGGGTGTTGTTCTTCCACAGGGTGTACATTGTGCCGTTGTCAAAGAACAATCAGATATTGATAAAAATACAATAATTAGAGAAGGAATGAGGTGGAAGATCCAGTTACCTCAAGAGCAATAGAATTACTTGGATTCAGTAATAAGGGATTGACAATATATATTAGGCATGATTTACCTTTAGGTTCAGGTTTTGGAATATCGGGAGCTACAGCTTTGGCAGCATGTTTGGAATTAGAAAAAGATTTGGATTTGTGTGTTAAAGCTGCTCATCAAGCTGAGATAGAATTTAAGACCGGTTTAGGTGATGTTATAGCAATTGCAACATCACTTAAGAATCATACCTTTCCATGTATCGTTGTTCGTCATGAACCAGGTTATGGAGGTAAGACGGATTTTTATCCTATAGAAGAAAAATTTATAGTTTGTATTTCTGGTTTGGGTAGGGATACTTCAGCAATAATATCCGATAATGAATGGGTAAAAATCATAAATTCTGCAGCTTTAGGTATTCAATTTAATAAAATTACAATACGTTCAGCAATAAAGGCAGGTCGTTTGTTTACTGAAAAATCCGGTTTAATAAATAAAAATTTATCTGAAATATTTGATAATACTCCAATAGGTGCAGTCTCTACTGTTGCTCATCTTGGTACTTCAATAATTGCTATATCTGATGATTTACCAAAACTTAGTGATTCATTAGAAAAGTTTGGGGAAATTAGAAAATATTAAGTTGGATTTGCTACTTCTCTAGTTTGACTGTTTTTAGGCAATAGTTTAGTCAAATTCGTTAGAAGTCCCTCTTTTCTAGGTCCAGCTACAAGTATATTGTCCAAAACCTCTTTTAATGTAGAAACTGGAATAATAGTAATCATATCTTTGTATTTTGATTCTATAAGAACATCTTGCATATTCATAGAAGGTATGATAACTTTTGTCACTCCCGATTCAGCCGCAGCCTCAATTTTAGCAGTAACTCCACCAACTGGCAGAACTTGTCCTCTAACACTTAGTGATCCCGTTAATGCTATGGTTTGATCTACTTCAGCATTTTCTAGAGCAGAGATTACTGCAGTTGCAATGGAGACTGATGCCGAATCACCTTCTACTCCTTCATATGCACCTATAAATTGAATATGAATGTCATATTTAGATATATTCTCTCCAGTATATTTTTTTATTAATGCCGATACATTTTCAACTGCTTCTTTTGCGATTTCTCCCAATTTGCCAGTTGCCACAATTTTCCCTGCATTTCTAGATTGTGCCGGTGTAACTTCAGCCACGATAGGCATCATAATTCCGGCCATTTCAGACATACCTGAATTTGCCCCCATCACAGCTAAACCATTTACCATACCAACTTCAGAACCTTTAATGGAATACATTTTGTAGTCTTTACGACGTTCTACATAACGATCTGCGATTTGTTGTTCAAGTGGTTTTGCAATAGTTTTAGCTTTGATAACGTGTGCAGCCGTTACAGTTTCATCATCAAGTTCTTTTGCGATATCTCCTGCGACTCTGACTAAACCTCCCAGTTCTCTCAACCTTAAACTTAGATGTTTTTGTCTTCCTGCTCTACGTTGAGCTTCATGTATTATTTCACCAACTGCTTCTTTAGAAAAGTGTCCTATTCTTTCATCCTTTGAAACTTCTTGAGCAATAAATCTAACTAATTTTTCTCTATTTTCTTGTGTATCTGGAATTGTAGAATTCATAAATATCTCATATCCATAACCTCGGATTCTACTTCTGAGAGCCGGATGCATACCTTGAATGGCATCTAAATTTCCAGCAGCTACTAAAACAAAATCACACGGTACTGGTTCGGTCTTAGTCATAGCTCCGGCAGAGCGTTCAGATTGGCCAGATATTGAGAATTCACCTTCTTGAATTGCCGTTAATAGTGATTGCTGAGATTCGATTCTCAATAAATTCATTTCATCAATATACAATACTCCTTTGTGAGCTTTGTGAATCGCACCAGCTTCTACACGGTCATGGGCCGGAGTTTCAAGTCCTCCAGATTGAAAAGGATCATGTCTTACATCTCCTAAAAGAGCCCCAGCATGTGTTCCAGTTGCATCAATAAAAGGAGCATTCATATCCTTGTCATGTAGTATCAATCCCTTTGGTACATTTGCACTATCACTACGTTGATTAGTATATCTCATGGCCATGAAAACAAAAGCGGCAGCAATTAAACTGTAGAATACAATCATAGGATTGTTAAAACCTGTAGCAATAAACCAAAGAACTCCAAACATAATTATTAGGCCAACAATCATCATCTGAGATTTGGCTTTCTTTTCTTTCTCAATCATTGCCTGGGCTTTTTGTACTTGAACTATTTCCTTACCTTTTCCAGCAGGGACAACACGAACTCTAGGTTCATTATTATCTTCAGGATTGTTGTAAACTAAAACATCTTGTAGTTCCTCCTTAGGTAAAAGCTCAGAAATTGAGCGCGCTAGCATAGATTTTCCAGTTCCAGGATCACCAATTAGCATGACGTGTCTTCTTTGTTCAGCTGCTTTTCTTATAATTTCAACACCATGCTTTTGCCCAATGACTTGATCAATCAGCATTTTAGGTACTGCAATGTCCTCTGTCGAGTCCATTTCTAAGTCTTTAACCCACTCACGTGGGTCTTGCAACATCTCATTTTTTTTAGCCATTTGATATTTAGAATCAATGCCTATAGATATATAAGTTTCTAAAAGAATTACAATTCAATATTTGACAGATTTTCATTCTCATCTTCAACTTGAGGTATTTCTCTTAGAATGAATTTGGTTCCGTAATGTAATATTCCACTTTCACTATCTTCTCCTAATTTCCGAAATACTGCCTTTACTTTCATACCTGGTTTAATAGTATTAGGTTCACAGTCAACAATTTGTGAGGTTAACTTAGGCCCTTCATCTAGTTTGATAATAGCCATGCAGTAGGGTCCAAATATTTCATAACCAGTTTGAGCTTGATGCACTACCGTACAATTGATTATCTCTCCAGTTCCCTTGAATTGATAGTCCTCCATTGTCCCTATAGATTCACGTCCTGCATCCGGATCAAAAGTTCTTCTAGGATAATGATATGTCTTAGTTAATTTACAATATGATCCAATAAGATTATATCTTGTGTCTAATTCTCTCCAGAATCGAGGTACTGACATTATTCAGCCTCCAAGATATGTACAACTGCAGTAGCAGCAGTACCTCCGTGGTTCTCTGCCATTCCGATTTTTGCATTTTTCACTTGCCTTTCTCCAGCCTCTCCTCGAAGTTGTTGAACAATTTCTACTATTTGGGCAATTCCTGTAGCTCCTGGTGCATGTCCTCTAGCTTTGAGGCCTCCACTTGTATTGACGGGTATCCTTCCTCCAATTTTAGTTTCCCCTTCCAATATTTTAGCTCCTGCTTCTCCTCTCTTGAATATGCCAATTTCTTCTAATGCAATTATTTCAGATATAGTAAAATTATCATGAATTTCGATTACGTCTAAATCAGTTGGTTTCTTACCACAACTTTCGAATGCTCTTTGAGCTGCAACTCCAATTGCAGGCATTCGATTCAAATATTTGCGGTGATGTAAACTTAAGGTGTCTGAAGCTTGTCCCGAACCTATAATTTTGATTGCTTTTTTAGTGTAGTTAGATGCTCTATCAGAGGCACAAAGAACGACTGCAGCAGCTCCATCACTATTTGGTGCACAATCGAGCATCCGTAGCGGGCTTGACACGATTCCCGAGTTTGAAACAGCTTCAGAACTCACTTTGAATGGGAATTGAGCCATGGGGTTCATTGAAGCATGATAGTGATTTTTGGATGAAACTGCAGACATTTCTTCTCTTGTAGTTCCGTATTCATTAATGTGGCTTTGAGCAATGATTGCGTGTAGTGATGCAAATGTGGCTCCAGCCTTAGATTCCCATTGTTCATCTGAACCCATACTAACGGTATAAGATGATTCAGAATCACTTACATCTGTCATTTTTTCAGCTCCGCCAACAACTGCAATGTCTATGAATCCTCCCGCAATAGCCATGTAAGCTTGTCTTAGTGCTAGACCTCCTGATGCTGATGCAGCTTCAACTCTGGTTGCAGGTACATGGTTATTAGTTAAACCACAATAGTCAGCCATTAATGCACTTATATGCTCCTGTTGTAAAGTAGATCCTGCGGCCATATTTCCGATATACAATGCATCAATATCCTTACTTGTAATTCCAGAATCATTAATTGCCGATAATCCAGTTTCAAGACCTAATTGGCGAAGTGACTTATCCCATAGTTCTCCAAATTTGGTTATTCCTATTCCAATTATACTTACGTCTCTCATTTGGTTGTTCCCATGTTTAATTTACCTCGGAATTTAGCATATGTTGAATAATTTATAATTTCCATTTTTGATATCATGTTATTTACCGTTTCGGTTCGATCCATGTCAATAATATTATCTGTTACAGTTATGTCAAAACCATCACTTCCAGCTCCAGAACCATATGCAATTGCAAGTATCCGATCACCGGGTTTGGCTATATCTAATATTGCTGAAAGACCCAAAAATATGGCACCAGAATATGTGTTTCCTATTTTTGGAGTTAATAATCCAGTTTCAAATTGTTCTTGCGTAAACCCTAATGATTTAGCTGCTCTTATTGGGAATTTACCGTTCGGCTGATGAGTTACTATGTAATCATAGTCTTCAGGCTTTGTGCCTGCTTTTTCCATAATCAGCATTCCACAGTTCTGTACATGTTTGAAAAATGCAGGTTTGCCAGTAAATCGGCCACCATGTCGTGGATACATTTGCCCCTCTCTTCTCCAAAAATCAGGTGTGTCTGTAGTGTAAGAAGTCGTATGATTAATATTAGCAATTACCTTTTCTCTTCCGATTATTAGAGCCCCACCTCCGGCTGAAGCACTATATTCGAGAGCATCTCCTGGTGCACCCTGTGATGTGTCTACACCAATGGCAATTCCATTTTTAATTTGCTTATACCCAACCATTCCTAAACATGTTTGAATGGCAGCAGTACCTGCCTTACAAGCAAATTCGAAATCTGCAGCAGTTAAATTAGGTGTGGCACTAATGGCTTCGGCAACAATCGTAGAAGTTGGTTTTACTGCATAAGGATGAGATTCTGAACCTGTGTATATGGCTTCAATATCATCACCTGTAAGTTTAGCACGCTTCATTGCTTGACGTGTAGCTTCTACTGCGATAGTTATCACATCTTCATCTGGCCCTGGTACTGATTTAGAATATACATTTAGGTTTTTAGCCCAAGCACTTCCATCTGCACCCCATACTGAAGCAATTTCTCCGGTTTCAATTTTGTATCCCGGTATGTATGCTCCATAGCTTACTATTCCATTCATTTTTTCACCTATTTTAAATACCTCAAATTTCCAATAATTTCTTTTTCCGAAAGTTCGGTTTTAACAAGAACAACTCTTTCCATGTCTGCCAGTTTAGGTGCTAATAGATCAACTGCTTTGGGTCTAATATAAACAACCATTCTCGGCTTAACTGGATGTGCCCTCACAGCAATCATTGGTGAGCGTCCGTAATGTACGCCTGAAAAAAACACAGCCCTTTCATTAGACCAACCATACATTTCACCAAACGCATTAAATGTAGTAATAGCTTTTAGTGAATCAACCATTGTGTAACCATATATGGGTCTTTCAGTTAATTCTTTATTTCCAGCTAATACATCACCTTCTATAGTGTCTATCATTTTATTAATGGTGATTCCGCTGGTAAACTCCTTGATATCTACTATAGCTTCATTAGTTCTTCTACCTACCATACTATTGGCTACTTTACTTCCATGTGAAGAATCATAATCAACCATTGCTTCAACAAACTTTCTAACAGTTCCAATACCAGGGGATGCACGTCTCCCCTTTTCAAAATCGCAAACGACAGAAGGTTTAACTTCCAAAAGATTGGCTAACTCTTTCTGAGATAGATTGAAAATTTCTCTCCACTTTCTTAACGTATCTCCTGGTTTTTCAGAAACTACAATTTCGCCGGCCATACGACGTGTAAGTTGTTTTTGCACATCATTTCACTTGAAGACTCCTATATAATTATATATGTATCTCAGTTCGTCAATCACCTTACTTTGTAAGTATGGTAGTATTATATAGATGTGATTTTGTTGAAAATAGTGAGTATCAACAGTTGGGTTCCTAAAAAAATATTTTTGACAAAAGGTGCAGGGCAGCATAGAGAAAAATTAGCATCGTTTGAATTAGCTTTAAGAGAGGCAGGTATTGCTTCTTTAAATTTAATTACGGTTTCCAGTATTCTACCTCCTAAATGTGATTTTATTGATAGAGACTCTGGAGTTAAACTTCTTTCACATGGACAGGTTGTTCCTATTGTGTTAGCACGTTCAGAAAGTAATACTCCCTCTGAATTAGTAAGTTCAGGTGTTGGTGTTGCAGTACCGCGTAATAGAGACGATTATGGTTATCTTTCTGAGCATCATGGAGTGAATATGATAGATGAACAAATGGAAGAATATGTTGAGGATTTAGCAGCTGAAATGCTGGCCACGACCTACGGTCTTAAGTTTGATCCAGATGCTTCTTGGGATGAAAAGCGGGAGCTTTGGAAAATAGATGACAGGATAGTTAATACCCGTTCAGTTATTCAAACGGCTACAGTTAGTCCCGAGGGACTATGGACTACTACAGTTGCAGCTGCAGTGTTAATATTGTAGAGTCTTGACCAAATCGCTTATAACATAGCAATAGTTAGGTATTATTCTACAAATGCGTGAAAGTACTCCAATCTGGACATTTCAAGGAGGTGCCTCTCCTTCCGCTTTATCAATAAGTTTGGATGGTAAATTTGCAGGTGTAGGTCATAAAAATGGGTTAACTTTTCTTAATGAGAGTGGACGGCCAGTCTGGAATAATAGTAAGATACGAAGAGTACGAGATATCTCAGTGTCGACACGTGCTGGTTTGATGTCAATAGCTAGTGGCCAAAAAGTAATCTATTTAGTTAATCGTGATGGTAAAATTCGTTGGCATAGAGAATTACAGAGTAAAGCAGTATCTACAAGTATTAATTCAAGTGGGACCTTAATTGCCGTTGGTACAGATGAAGGTCGTTTAATTCTTTATGATGGTAAAGGCAAAATAAAATGGGAAAAGCATTTGAGTAATTCAGATTTCTCGGTAAATAGTGTGGATATTTCCTCGGATGGTCAATTCATAGTAGCAGGTACTAATTATTCAAGAGTATATCTATACAACATTGAAGGTGAGGTATTATGGACTAAAGAGACTTCAGGTGAGGTTATTCAAACATGTATAAGTTCGAATGGAGATTACGTAGGTTATTTGTCAAGTGACAATACATTTACGTTTGGAGTTAAGAGTTCACGCATCTTATGGGAAGAGAATTTTTCAGTTCAGCCAGTTTGGATAGATATGACTCAAACCGCAGATTTTATTTCTATTGGCGAAACCGATTCTAAAGTTACATTATTTAACAAAAAGGGCAGGAAAGTTTGGGGTTTTAAATCTAGACAAACAACTAAAGGAGTTATGGCAAGTGGGGGTGGTTATCTCTTTTTAGGTGGCGCAGATGGAGTTTACAAATATACATTAGAGCCTTATCTACAAAGATTATTAAAACATGCGAATACTCAAATTGATAAATCAGTTTCAGATAATTTAGATACAACAACAGCTAAGAAATATTTCCAAACGGCCCAATCTGATCTTAAGAAAAAAGACCATTTAAACTTTTTAATGAATGTTCAACAAGCTTCACGTTCAGCTCGAGAGGCTCGTATTATTGAAAGTGATACAACTTCGAATGAGAGAAGATTAGAGCGAAATGAGATGGAAAAAGATCAGGCCAATATAACTGGAGTGGCAGATAATAATGAAGATGAAATGATGTCTAAATTAGTTCAATTAGCGGAGATGCATGAGAGTGGAATTTTAAGTAAAGAAGAATTTTTGATGGCCAAATCTAAACTTTTAAGGCTCTAACTTAAACTTATATAATCTGGGCAGTATTGTCTAGCCTATGTCCGTAATGACCACATCTGACTATTTGATTCAAAATGTCGAAAAATATCCTAACAGTCCAGCATTATCTTCTAAGAACAAATCTGGTGAGTGGAATCACACAACTTGGTCTGAGTTTCATAATGAAACAATGGCACTATCGAAAGCACTTATGGCTGTTGGTTTTCAGAAGGGTGATAACTTAAGCATATATTCCTATAATCGGAAAGAATGGTATTTAGCTTATGCTGCAGCTAATTTTTGTAATGGGGCGGGAGTTGGAGTTTACCATACGTGTTCGTCAAATGAAGTTGAGTGGGTCGTTGGTAATTCTGATTCAAAAGTTGTATTTGTTGGTCATAATCCCATGGATGGAGGAGACACTTCAAAGATGTGTTCACACCGACTTCATGCCGTTTTACCTAAACTTGAAAAAGTAGAAGTTATAGTAGTGATGGATGGTGTAAATATGCCAGATCATCCTAAGGCTATCTCATGGTCTGATTTTTTATCCAAAGGTAAAGGGATTGAAGACTCTCAAATTCTTGATAGTATTGCTGGCATTAATCAAGAAGATACTGCAACTTTAATTTATACTTCCGGAACGACTGGAAATCCGAAAGGAGTAGAATTGACTTATGATAATTTTGAATATGAAATAACCAAAGTTCTTGAGATACAAGGTTATAATCAAGGAGAAAAGTATGTTTCTTGGTTACCTTGCGCCCATGTTTTTGGGCAGTTAGTAGACAATCATGCATGGATTAGAGAAGCAATGCATATGCATGTAGTGGATAATCCATTACATGTAATTGATTATTGTAAAGAAGTACAACCACATTTATTTATTGGTGTACCACGTATTTATGAAAAAGTTTATTCCAATTTAGTCGCTGGCCTGGGTAGGAAAATCAAATGGCTTTCTATTCCTATATTAGGTGGAATTATAAAGAAAAAGGCTAAGCAGAAGATTGGTATGTCAAATTGTGTGTATGCTATTACTGGAGCTGCACCAATTAATCCAGATATTCTTGAATTATTCCATAAATTAGGTATTCCTTTGTTTGAAGGATATGGAATGACCGAAACATCCGCAGGAGCAACAATTGGTCACAAAGGTGCTAATAAGTTTGGTTCCGTCGGTAAAACTTTTGCAGGAGAAATTCGTATAGATAATCCAAATGAAAAAGGTGATGGCGAAATTCAATTCAGAGGCCGCCATGTCATGAAAGGCTATTACAATAATACAGAAGCCACTGCTGAAACAATGGATGGTGATTGGTTAAAATCAGGGGATTTAGGTAGGGTTGATTCAGATGGTTTTGTTTATGTCACTGGGCGTTTAAAAGAGATATATGTTAGTTCTGCTGGGAAAAACATAGCACCTCTTGTTATTGAAGAGACTATGAAATCAATTCCTTTAGTTTCACAATGTATGCTTGTAGGAGATAATAAAAATTATTGTACCGCTATTTTCACACTTGATGTTGGAGCTATTTTAAGAGATAAATATGGATTAGATGGAGCTACAGAAGTTCCTAAGGATCCGAATGAACAAATTTCTAAATTAGAAGAGCTAGGGTCAAAATTATCAGATTATACCGATAATCCCGAGATACACGCTGAATTAGACGTAGAAGTTCAGAAATTAAATCAGAAGTTTATGAATCCTGAACAGGTCAAGAAATTCACGATTCTTCCAAGAGATTTGAATGTGGATGAAGGTGAACTCACTCCAACTCTTAAGATACGTCGTAAACAAATTAATGAGAATTGGGCTAAAGAGATAGAAGCTATGTATTCAGATTAATAGAATGTTAAGATTAACTTTTTTCTTATCTGGTATTCTGGCAGGTATCAATTTTTATTTGACTGATTCTCTAATAGTCCAAATAATCTCTATTATTTGCCTATTAGTTGGCTTAGGCATAGCTATTGCTTGGCCTGAACCTTTACCGCCACCACCACCTCCTGATTTGTGGTCAGAAGCTCCCGATATCAAAAAACGAGATATTAAGTTGTGTTCAAATTGCAACAAAGCCGTTGATCAAAAGTGGTCTATGTGCCCATATTGTTCTAAGAAAGTATGAGCAAATGGTTTTTTGCAATAGATAGAGGTGGAACTTTTACAGATGTTATTGGAATAGATCCTTCCAACAAGCTTCATAAGTTAAAACTTTTATCTGAATCTTTACTTTATGAAGATTCAGTTATAGAAGGTATAAGACGTTTATTAAGATTAAATTCTAATCAAAAAATTCCATTGAATCAGATAGATAGAATAAGAATTGGGACGACTATAGCTACTAATGCATTATTAGAGCGTAAAGGAGCGAAAACAGCTTTGCTTATTACAAAAGGTTTTAGAGATTTATTGGAAATAGGAAATCAGTCAAGGCCTAGATTGTTTGATTTGTCAATTAAAAAACCAGAAAAACTTTTTGAAACAGTTTATGAAATTGATGAACGTTTAGATTCAAATGGAGTTATAATTCGGGATTTAAATGAAAAAAAGTTATTACAAGATCTTAAACAATTGAAAGAGGAAGATATAGAGTCTGTAGCAATTGTGTTAATGCATTCATGGAAAAATCCGATTCATGAAGAGAGATGTTATGAAATAGCAAAAGCTCAGGGTTTTGACAATATTTCAGTATCTAGCAAGGTAATTCCATTAATCAAGATTGTGGGGAGAGGTCAAACCACTGTAGTTGATTCCTATCTTTATCCTATACTTCACAAATATGTTTTGTCCATTGAAAAAGAATTAGGGGCGATTCCAATAGAATTTATGCAGAGTTCTGGTGGATTAACAGATTCACTTTCTTTAAATGGAAAAGACGCAATTATGTCTGGTCCTGCAGGTGGAGTAATTGGAGCAGCTAAGATTGGTAATCTAAATAAAATTAGTAACATTATAGGTTTTGATATGGGCGGAACATCAACCGATGTTTCCAAATATAGTGGTGAATTTGAAAAAGTGGTCGAAGTTCAAGCTGGTGGAATAGAGTTTCAATCTTCAAGTTTAGATATAAAAACAATTGCAGCAGGCGGTGGGTCATTACTTTGGTTTGATGGAAGTAAATTACAAGTTGGGCCTAAATCGGGAGGATCTAATCCAGGACCAGTATGCTATGGCCTTGGTGGTAAATTAGCATTAACTGATGCAAATCTCATTTTAAATCGAATAAATTCGGAATATTTCCCTTGTGTTTTTGGCCCTAATCAAGATCAAAAACTAGACCTCGAATTAGCCGAAGAAGAATTCCATAAATTAAAAGATATTGTCAATAAAGCAACTTCCTCCACGTTCTCAATAGAAGAATTAGCTTTAGGATTCATAGATATTGCTAATGAGAAAATGAGTAGCGCAATTAAAGAAATATCCGTTTCCAGAGGCTATGACATAAGAGAATACGGTTTGATTTGTTTTGGAGGTGCCTCACCACAACATAGTTGTGGAATAGCTAGACTTCTTGGAATTAAAAAGACAATAATTCACCCATTATCAAGTTTTCAGTCAGCTTATGGCATTGCAAATGCAGAACAATTTAGATATGGAATACAAACTTTTGTAAGTGAACTGAATAAAGATTCACTGGCTGAGGCTTCTGAAATGTGTGGAAGAATTAAATCAGATTATATTTTAGAATTAGAAAGTTTAGGTATAGATTCAGATAATATTAGGACAGATTATTTTTTGAATTTAAGAATAATTGGCACAGACAGTCCCTTAACGATTTCTTTACAAGACATCCCAAGTATAACTAAAACTTTTTCAGAGAAATATCAAAAAATATTTGGATTTGCACCATCTGGTAAGATTGAGATTGCAAATATAAAGGTGGAAGTTTATGGCGGTAATACTAGAATTCCGGAAATTAAAATAGAACGGGAATTGGAGAATTCCCCTGAGTCTTTAATCGAAGATAAAATCTTCTTTGAAGATAAATATTCGAATGTACCTTTCCTGTCACGAGATTTGATACCTATTAATAAAAAATCAATGGGCCCTGCAATGATTTATGATGAATATTCGTCAATCCTAATTGAACCTGGATTTTCATTTACATGTAATAATTTTGGCCACCTAGTTATTGAGCTGGAGGATTTCGTAGAAAGACGTATCTCTGAAAAGAGAGACCCCATTTCTCTTGAAATTTTCAATAATTTATTTATGAGTACTGCTGAACAGATGGGTTATACTCTTCGAAATATGGCACATTCAGTAAATATTAAAGAAAGGTTAGATTTTTCATGTGCTCTATTTGATGGTGAGGGGAATTTAGTTGCTAATGCGCCACATGTTCCGGTGCATTTGGGTGCGATGAGTGAGTCAGTTAAATCCATTATATATTCAAACCAAAATAATATGAAAAAAGGGGATTTTTATTTGATTAATAATCCTCATAAAGGCGGATCACATCTTCCAGATTTAACAGTTATAGCTCCAGTTTTTTCAGATAAAGGCAAACCAATATTCTATGCAGCCAGTAGAGGCCATCATGCAGATATAGGTGGAATAACACCAGGTTCAATTCCGCCTTTTTCAACAAAGATTGAAGAAGAAGGAATAATTATTGATAATTTCTTAGTAGTTGAGAATGGGGTTTTTAGAGAGAAAGAATTTGAAAAGTTACTTACTTCCTCTGATTATCCTGCAAGAAATTTAGATGAGAGAAAAAGTGATGTAAATGCTCAGATAGCTTCAGTCCATAAGGGGATTAAAGGTATTGAAAAAGTAATAAAGAAATATGGAATTTCAACAGTTCATTCCTATATGGGTTATATTCGTGATGATTCAGCTGAGGCAATGAGTAATGCTTTGGAAAATTATTTAGAAGGTAAAAAGCGCAAAGAGGTGAAATTTGAAGATTATTTAGATGATGGATCTAAAATATGTGTAAATTTATTAATTAAAGAATCTTTTAATTCATTGTATCCTTATCGAGCTATTGTTGACTTTGCAGGCACTAGTCCCCAAATGAATAATAACCTTAATGCACCTATTGCAGTTACTAAAGCTGCCGTCCTATATGTTTTCAGATTACTAATTAATAGAGATATTCCTCTAAATTCAGGGTGTTTGGACTTAATTGAAATTAAGATACCCAAGGGTTCTTTATTGAATCCTAACGATAAAGCTGCAGTTGTTGGAGGAAATGTTGAAACCTCACAACGAGTTACTGATGTATTACTTGGAGCTTTAGGAATTGCAGCAGCTTCTCAAGGTACAATGAATAATTTTGTTTTTGGTAATTTAGATAACTCTGGAAAGCAATATTATGAAACAATAGCCGGAGGTTCAGGAGCTACACAAGAGGCTCATGGCGCTTCAGCGGTTCAAGTGCATATGACTAATACTAGATCCACAGATCCTGAGATACTTGAGCAACGATTCAAAGAAATAAGACTTGAAGAATTTAGCATACGTAAGAATTCAGGTGGAAACGGAAAACATAAAGGAGGAAATGGAGTAGTACGCTCATTACATTTCTTAGAATCTAGAAAAATATCGATAGTTTCTGAAAGACGAAGTATACCGCCTTATGGTGTCTTTGGTGGTGAATCTGGTAAATGCGGTTTAAATTTAATAAGAATTCATGGTAAAGAAATCAAATTAGATAGCAAAGTTGAAAGGGTTGTAGAAAAGGGTGAGACTATTATAATCAAAACACCGGGCGGCGGTGGTTTTGGGGTAATTTAATTACCTAAATACTTTTATGATGCGGATTATATCCTATTGTTGTATATGCGTAGATTTAATGTAATCCTGATGGTCGCTCTTTTAGTTTTTTCAACAATGCCAATGTTAAGTATTGGTTCTAAAGATGAGCCTAATATTTTTCTTTCTGAAATTCCGGAGGTTAAGACGTATGCCTGGGAGGAATCTAATTGGTGGCAAACTACAGAGAGAGATATCAATCGTAACGGTGTAGTAGATTGGTTAGAAACACTTGAAGGTCAATATCCGGTCAGTATTTCTTATGTTTCTGAACCTACCGAAAAAGATATTGAAATATTAACAAATCTTGGTTTAGAAATAAGATACAATATTAACTCAGTAAATGCATTCTTATTGGGATATGTTAATTCTAGTTTGTATATTCAACTTGGTTCACTACCCAATGTTACAATGATAGAACCGTATGGTAGTGTTGTATTCTATGGAGATGTTCAAACACCAGCAATTAAGGCTAGTAATTCATCAGTTTATCCCGAGGGGGCTTGGTCATTGGGAGTTAGTGGAAAGGGAGTGAATATTGCAGTAGTTGATACTGGTATTGATAATGAGCATCCGGGATTGGATGGTAAATTTATTGCCGGTTATGATGCCGTTTGTACCGATGATCCACTATGTATGGCTTCTTTGCAGGAAGATGATGGTTCTTTTAATCCAGACGATCAAAATCAACATGGGACTGCGTGTGCCGGTATGGCTACTAGTAATGGAATATTGCCAAGTGGTGAAAGTTCTAACTTTACCGGTTCGGCACCAGATGCTAATTTAGTAGATGTGAGAATTGGAACTGCAGTTGGTGCTGGGCCATTTGAGAATTATGTTTTAGAACAGGAATTTTATGAATCTGCTATGGATGGTCTTAATTGGGTAATTGAAAACAAGGACACCGCTTGGCTAGGTGCAGAGAATGAAAGTTATGGTATTGATATAATCTCTTTATCATGGGGGATTACTTCCCATGAAAGTGGAGGTTCAGATGGTTCAGATATGTTTTCACAGATCTTAGATGAAGCTACATTAGCAGGTATTACAGTTTCAGTAGCTGCAGGAAATGATGGCTCCGGGAATGATGGCCTTTCCGGTATGGGTTCATCAAGTCTTTCAATAACTGTTGGAGCTACAGATGATAAAAATACTATTGATCGTTCTGATGATGGTATAGCTTCCTATTCCAGTCGAGGTCCTCGTCGAGATAATAATGATGATAATCCGTATGATGAAATGAAACCGGATGTTTCTGCACCAGGGACAAATATTATTCAAGCCGAAGCATGTTATGCTAGTGGTAGTTGTTACAACAGACTTCCAGGTCAGGATGCATCTGATAATGGTTACAGTGGTAGAGGTAGTGGAACTTCATATGCTACACCTTCAGTTTCAGGAGTTATTGCATTAATGATAGAAGCTAATTCCGATTTAGATCCTTTGGCAATTAGAGAAATACTCCGCCTTACTTCTGAGAGAAAAGAGAGTCTTACCTCTGCAGATGGAGAGGGTGTTGAAGAAGGTCCATGGGCTACTTATCCTGATTTAGATCCTTATTGGAATCGTCATTTTGGTTGGGGAATGGTAGATGCATATGCAGCAGTCAAATCATCATTACTAAATACAGATGCTGATAACATTAATACTGATTTACAAACGTACATAATTAATACAGAAACTGACTGGCAGACTGGAAGTAATATTAATACAATTACTGGTCATTCTTGGTCAAGAAGTGGTTCAGTAGACAGAATAGAATATAGTGTAGATGGGAAGTTATGGATGGAAGCCCAATATTCACCAGGTTCGAATTCTTCAATTTATATTGACTGGGTAATTAATTTGGATTCCGAAGAGTTATATTTTACCGGAGATCATATTTTACTTGTTAGAGCCGTCGATTCAAACAATATGCATTCGGTATATGCTAATTCGGAATTCTATGCTTACGGGGAGTCTCCCGAATCTTCATCAGATAATATATTGGAAATATTATCTTACACTCTATTGATAGTTCTTATCGTAGCTTCAGCAGTATATTATCGGAAGAAGATTATTGCATAAGTCTTAAATCAATACGTAAGAGTGTAATCATGTGCGTTTGAATCTATTCCTGACTGTTGGTGCCGTTTTGGTATTAATAGGAATTCTTGGTTTAACTTTGATATTTCCTAAATTTATGGCAATAGATGGACAAACTTTTGTTGATCAAATAGACTCATCAACAGGTATAGATAAATTCCAGGATTATCAGGTTGGAGATGAGATAATAATTGTGGATAATATTGCCCGTATGGAAGATGACAATGGCAATACTAAAGTTTGGTTAGAGTCAATTGGCAAAGCTGAGAATGATATTGAGTTTATTTTCAAATCAAATTTAATGGGTGATTTTGGAATTGGTAGTAGTGTAATTATTTCATTTGAAGTTGTTAAAGACTCCGAAGGACATCATACTCCTGATGGCTATCAAAATAGTCCTCCAGGTCTCAGTCCAGATGCTATTAATGGCAGAATGTCAACAAGCAATGAATATATTTTTTTAAGTCTTATAGTTGTTGGTATTGGACTTGTTGGTTATGGTTCCTATAATCAGCTAAAAGGAAAGCAAGCATCTTCAATGGAAGATGATTGGGGAATGGCAGCAGCACCTCCCGTTGCACCACCACCAATGCCCGGTATCGCTCCAGCACCTCCGGTTGCACCAATGCCTGGTATGGCTGCAGCACCAGTTGCTGCACCATTAATGCCCGGTATGGCTGTAGCACCCATAGCGCCACCACCGGTAAGTCAGCCTTCAGCAATGACCATAACAGTACCTCCAGGTGTAGTTCCAGGTCAAGTATTGACTGTTACAATGCCAAGTGGACAAGTTGTTAATGTTCAAGTTCCTTCAGGCTCGTTTTCAGGTTCTCAGTTTACAATAACGGTAAAACAATGAAAAAAATATTTGGTAAATTTAGCTCGCTGGCCATTGTAGGCCTACTCTTATTCACGGGTTGTCTAGATATTCTAGGCACTAAAGAAGCTTTAGGATCTAATTTAAATCCAGTAGCAGTTGTGGATGTAGTTTCGGGATCTAAGGTTGTCGACTTGGGTACTTCTATTCAGTTTGATGGTTCAGAATCAACTGATGAAGATGGGACTGTTGTATCCTACAAATGGGATTTTGGTGATGGGAATATTGGAACTAATGAACAAGAAATACATAAATTCTTGTATCCTGGAGACTATATTGTTTCACTTTCAGTTACTGACGATAAAGGTGCAGTTGGTACAAATGATAGAAAATTGACTTATATTACAATTTTACATCCTGAAATCTCACAATCCTCAGATTCTCCACCACATGCTATAATCTCGGTTAGATCGTCAGTTATAGCTTCAGGTTCAGAAGTAGAATTTAGTGGTGCAGGTTCTTGGTCTTGGGTAGATGATTCACCTTCACCTTCAGATATTACTGATTGGTCATGGACATTTGGAGAAGAGACTGCAACTGCAACCGGTTCTAGTGTAATTCACAAGTTTGGTTCTTCAGGTGGTCTAACTGCTACTACCGCAGTTGGTAGTTATCCGGTAATATTGACAGTTACAGACAGTGATGGAAAATCAGATGTGGTATATCGTACAATAAGAGTTATATCTGATGAAACTTCTAGTCAGACATCTCCAGATCCTACAGTTTATATCTCAGTATCAATTGGAGATCCAGTAAGTTTGGATCCTGCAGAAGCTTATGATTCGGCTAGCGGTTCGATTCTTGCTAATACTTATGAAACTTTAGTGTTTTATGATCGTGAAAGGACAGATAGCTTAATTCCAATATTAGCTGAAGAAGTTCCTTCTGTATCTAATGGAGGTATCTCCCCCGATGGACTTACGTATACTTTCAAAATTAGACAGGGAGTAACTTTCCATGATGGTTCTTCAATGGATGCTTCTGATGTAGTATTCTCCTTGAATCGTTTAATTGTAATGGATCTTGCAGCAGGCCCAGCTTGGATGTACACTGAATTATTAGATAAAACCGATGAAGACGGTGATGGTATTGCAGATAGTATTGTCCAGATAGATCAGTATACTGTTCAATTTATTTTGAATCAATCAGCCCCACGTTTCTTACCAATTATGGCCTATAATGGAGCTTCAATACTGTCAAAAGATTGGGTTTCTAGCAAGGGTTGCGGCAGTCCTATACCTGGTGTTGAATGTCCAGGTATTCAAAAAGAAGTAATGGGTACTGGCCCTTATATGATGAATGAAGATTATGGAGGTAAATGGGTTCCTGAACAGTATGTTTTAATGCAATATTACCCTGCTTATTGGAGAGGTTGGACCGATAATCAAAGACAATCCTTTGGTATAACGACATCTGGCTATATTGAAACCATTTTACTAAAGAAGAATAATGACCAATCTGCACGTATTCTAGAATTAAGATCCGGTAATGCAGATTCAGTATATATTGAACCTAATTACCGTGAAGAAGTATTAACATACGATGGAATGCAATATGAAGCGAATTTACCTTCATTAAGTATGGGTTTCATAGGTTTTAATCATAATATTGCTAATTATGAAAATACAGCCCCATCAAGTGATTTCTTTACGGATGAAGATATACGGAAAGGATTCTGTTATTCTTTTAATTATGATTCTTATATTGATGATATTTTAGATGGTTGGGGTAAGCAACCTACTGGTCCTATACCTGATGGATTACTAGGTTATGATGCTAATGGACCTAAGTACAGTTATAACCCCGCTATGGCACAACAACATTTTGAAAGTGCCGGTGTCTGGGACTCTGGCTTTACTATAACTGCTTATTATAATTTAGGAAATGATGTAAGATTAAATGCATTATTGCTCTTAGAAAATGCTTTAGAGGAAATGAATCCAAATTTCAATGTTGAGGTACAAGGACTTGAATGGCCGACATATTTAGATAAGTTAAGAGCTAATGAACTGCCTCTTTTCTTTTTGGGTTGGGCTCCAGATTATGCAGATCCTCATAATTATGCACATCCCTTCTTACATAGTGAAGGACATTTTGCACATTACTTAGGCTTTGCATATGATGATATTGATAATTTAATAATGAGTGCAGCATCAGAATCAGACATCTCAACAAGAGAAGATTTATACTTTGATTTAGCCGATTTAGAGCACGATAAGGCACTATATATTTGGTCTTCTCAATCAATAGGATATAAGATTTGGAGAGATTGGGTAAATGGCTGGTATCACAATATGATGCATGGGACTCTTTTCTATACCTTGAGTAAAAGTTAGGCAGAGTATTGCCTTAAGTAAAACACTCCTTAACTAACAGTGAAACTTTGGATTTATGTAGTTAGACGCTTGGCACTGACCATACCAGTTCTACTGGGTGTCACATTAATTACATTTTATCTTTCATACGGTATGGGCGATCCTTTAGCACCATATGTTACCGAAAAAACTACACCTGAGCAGTATCTTGAATTAATTGACAAACACAATCTAGATGAGCCAATACAGTATCAATATATTACATATTTAAGAAATATAATTACTTTTGAATGGGGTTATTCGAAGGTAATCAATCAAGAGGTTTCAGAAGCTATGCCCGAAAAATTTGCGGCGACTTTAGAATTGTCTATTTTGGCTTTTATAGTCTCTGTTGCTACGGCAATACCACTTGGTATTTTTTCATCTATTCGTCAGAATAGATGGCATGATCATAGTATTAGACTATTTGCATTATTTGGTTCAGCTATTCCTATATTTTGGTTTGCTCTATTTCTACAATATATTGTGGCCTTCAAGATGGATTTACTCCCCTTAAGTTTACGTTATGATCCGATTCTTTGGGAAATCACAGATCCTATTCAAATAGGTACAAATTTTCTTTTGATTGATGCAATTGCTGCAGGCTCTTTACCTCATTTTATTGATGCACTAAAACATATGATTCTTCCTGCTACAGTTCTTGCATATGGTTCAATGGCTACCATTATTAGACTAATGAGAGGTAATATGCTGGATGTTTTAGGTCAGGATTATATTCGAACTGCAAAATCCAAAGGTTTGTCTGAAATGCAGGTTACTTTTGGACACGGTGCACCTAATGCAATGATTCCAACGGTTACATTGTTAGGGATGGGGTTTGCCGGTTTAATTAATGGTTCAGTTTTGACAGAGACCATTTTCACTTGGCCCGGCTTAGGTGCTTGGGCAATTACAGCAATGCGTAGTTTGGATGTATCTGCTATTCTAGCTTATACTTTATTCTCTGCATTTCTATACATTATAGCAAATCTTATTGTAGATATATTATACGCTTTCTTAGATCCACGTGTAGAGTTGGGTGGTCATTTAAGCCTCGGTGAAATAATAGTTGTCTCATTTTCAATTTTATTGCTTCTAATAACGTTTATGGATATTAGTATTGCAGTAGCTTTTAGTTCACTAATCATAATTTTGTTATCCATATTGGTCTTGTATTCCGTTTCAATTAGATTAATACAAAACCCAGAGGATTTATTGTTAGTAGGTTTATTCGTCGGAACTCTTTTTATTATTTGGTCAATTTTGACTGGTTTCTTTATGGCGTTATTGCTTTTTTCTTTAGTTTTTTATTCCCTATATTTATTATATAATTGGACTGAAATACGGGGAAGTCTTGCCCCTAAGTATGATGAATTAAAAAGAGCAGCTTATCAAATCAGGAGAAATCCGTTGACTATGTTAGGATTGTTCTTAGTTGTCTCTTTGTTATCTATTGCCCTTTTTGCACCTTTCTTAGCACCTCCATCAGATAATCAGAGAGATGTTATGAGTATGGAAGAACATTTTGAATTCAATTATGATCATCAACCTCCTTGTTATTTTTCCTGTACTGCAGACGCTGGTGAAAAAGATGGATATATTCTAGGTAGTACTGATAGAGGATATGATATCTATTATGGAATTGTTTGGGGAAGTCGAACTTCTTTGGATGTTGCAGTTAAGGTAGTTGTAACTGGGACTTTTATTGCAGCCATAATTGGAGCAATTTCAGGTTATTATGGTGGTAAAGTAGATGACGTTATAATGCGGATAACCGATGTATTTATTGCAATACCTGGATTAGTATTAGCATTAGCCATTATTGCAGTTACAGGAGACAATTCAATTGAAATGTTGATGTATGCTTTAATCATAGTAGGGTGGCCGGGTTTTACTCGAGTTATTAGGGCTGAAGCATTAAGAATTAGGAAATTACCTTATATTGAAGCTGCAAAGGCTTCTGGAGCTTCAGATTTTAGAATTATTTTTAAGCATGTACTTCCTAATTGTATTACTTCTATCATAGTGATAGCAACAATGGATATGGGGGGCATTGTCCTTTCTTTGGCTGCATTAGGATTCCTTGGTTTTGGAGGCGGGGCAGATATTGCAGAATGGGGTAAATTAGTGTCATTTGGTCAAGATGATATGCTTAAGGGAGAATGGTGGGGTTTCTTTTTCCCAGGACTAGCTGTAGCTCTTTGGGCTTTCGGCTTTTACTTATTGGGGGATGGTGTTCGAGATATTCTTGACCCTAAACAGAGGAATTAGATGTTAGAGATAAAAAATTTAAAGACAAATTTCAATACTTATGATGGTGTTGTCAAAGCTTTAGATGGGGTTAATTTGTCGGTTAAAGATGGCGAAATTTTTGGTTTAGTAGGTGAAACTGGCAGCGGTAAGTCAGTAACCTGTTATTCGGCATTACAATTACTTCCAAAAACGGGTGAAGTAGTTGCTGGCACAGTCTTATTGAATGGAGAAGATATAACGCATGCTTCCGAAAAAAGGTTAAGAGAAATAAGGGGTGGAGAAGTGGGTATCATTTTCCAAGATCCGCTATCTGCATTAAATCCAGTAATGAGCATAAATGAACAGATAGGGGAAGTATTAACTCTTCATCAGGATAAAGAATTACATCAAACAGCTTCTGAAAAAGGTATACCCGTTTATACTAGTAAAAAGTTTAGTTTTTCACCAGGTATTGAATTTACAGTATTGGCAATATGTATTTCTTTTATTTCTCTTTTCTCGATGCTTGGACAATTTAGTTTTGGATTGCCATTTCTCTTTATTATAGCATTAATGTTTTTACGAGATTACTTACAGCAAGAAATTCCAGATTCAGCTTTAGATATTATGGTGATGGAATCACTGTCTAAGGTTAAACTTCCAAATCCTAGACAGATTGCCAGTTCATATCCTCATGAATTAAGCGGAGGAATGCAGCAGAGAGTCATGATTGCGATGGCCTTAGCTGGGAAAGCTAAAATGCTAATTGCTGATGAGCCCACTACTGCTTTAGATGTAACTATCCAAGCTCAAATTCTACAATTGATTAAAGATATTCAAAAAGAAGAGAATATGTCCGTACTCTTGATTACTCATGATTTAGGAGTTGTAGCTGAAACTTGCGAGAGAGTTGCAGTTATGTACAAGGGGAAAATTGTTGAGGAAAATACAGTTGATAATATATTTACAAATCCTCAGCATGAATATACTAAAGCACTATTGAATGCGATACCTAAAGGTGGCAAAGAAAGACTAAAAGTATCAGATGTAGGAGAATATGGTTCTATATGATGAAAGAACATATTATTCAGATTAAGAATTTACGAAAGCATTTTCCAGTAAAAAATGTTTGGGGAACTGATATTGCATTAGTCAAAGCTTTAGATGGTGTTGATTTGGATATTAACTATGGTAAAACATTTGGCATAGTAGGAGAAAGTGGTTGTGGTAAAACAACATTGATGCGAGCCTTATTGAGGTTGATTGAACCAACATCAGGTTCAGTACTTTTATCAGATCAGCTTACCGGGCATAGCGGACAAACTCTTGAAAATTTAACAAATGAGGAATTACGCCAATTCCGTCGTCAGATTGGTGTTGTTTTTCAGGATCCTATGGGTGCTTTGAATCCAAGAATGTTAATTAAAGATATAGTGGGAGAACCTTTAGTAATACATGGAAAAACTGAGAACTTCAGGAAGAGAGTTATTGAATTATTAGAAAATGTTGGCCTCGGTGAAGAACATTTGTATAGATATCCACATGAATTTTCAGGTGGTCAGCGCCAGAGGATAGTAATTGCAAGAGCTTTAGCCTTAGATCCAAAGGTATTAGTTTTGGATGAACCGACTTCTGCATTGGATGTCTCTGTCCAGGCTCAGATTCTTAATTTATTGAATGATTTACAAGTAAAATTCAATTTAACTTATGTATTCATTTCACATGATTTATCGGTCATAGAATACATGTGTGATAGACTAGTAGTCATGTATTTAGGTAAAGTTGTTGAAGAAGCAGACACCGATGAGCTATTTTCTAATCCGAAACATCCCTATACCAGAGCGCTTTTATCAGCTACACCTAATTTTGGAAAGAGTACTAAAAGGATTATGATTCTTGGAGATGTACCTAGTCCAATCACTTATCTGGATGAATCAAAGGCTAGATTGGCTACTGAAATAACAGAGCAGGAACGTTTGGAAATTGACGCTATAAAGGATAAAGGTATAGACTATATTGTTAGGTCTAGTCTAAATAAAGTACATCCATTAATTGAAGTATCAGATAAACATTATGCAAGGGTAAAATTATGAGTGAACAACCACCAATTTCTCGCTTATTTTCACACATGAGAGAACACCGTTCTACTATGTGGTTAGCTACCTTATTTTCGGTATTGAACAAAATATTTGATTTGGCTCCACCCTTGTTAATTGGTGCAGCAGTTGATGTTGTTGTAAAACAGGAAGAATCTGTATTGGCAGGTTATGGATATCCAGATCCCAAAGACCAATTAATTGTACTTTCCATATTAACCGTAATTATTTGGGTTTTCGAGTCATTATTTGAATATTTTTATGGCGTTTTATGGCGGAATCTAGCTCAAACAGTTCAACATGAACTGAGATTAGATGCTTATTCACACATTCAAGAGTTGGAAATGGCTTGGTTCAGTGAACAGTCTAAAGGTGAATTAATGTCAATATTGAATGATGATATCAATCAATTAGAAAGATTTCTTGATAAAGGTGCTAATGAATTATTACAGGTAGGTACTACAGTTGTAATAATTAGCGCAATTTTCTTCTATATTTCACCAGCTATAGCAATTTATTCGATTCTCCCAATTCCAGTAATAATTTGGGGTTCTTTTAGATTTCAATCACGTATAGGTCCACGTTATGGAGAAGTTCGAAAAGAAGTAGGTCTCTTGAATGCACTTTTATCAAATAATTTAAGCGGAATTAGTACAATTAAAAGTTTTACAAGTGAGGAGCTTGAAGTTAAAAGAGTAAGAGCTGCTTCACAAAAATATCGTGAGGCTAATCAAAATGCAATACGACTAAGTGCTGCTTTTGTTCCATTAATTAGAATGGCTATTTTGGTTGGATTTACAGCAACTTTGCTTCATGGTGGACTTATTACACTTAATGGTGGTATGGAGGTTGCATCATACAGTGTTATGATTTTTATGATGCAAAGATTACTTTGGCCTTTGACAAGGTTAGGTGAAACTTTTGATTTGTATCAGAGAGCAATGGTTTCTACAACAAGGGTTTTGAATTTACTTGGAACAAAATTGACAATTAAAGATGGTGACAAAGAATTAGACCTGAAAAGTGTAAGAGGTGAAATCAAATTTGAAGATGTTAATTTTGCTTATCCTGAACGTGAACAGGTCATAAATAATTTTAATTTACGAATCAAACCAGGTACTACCCAGGCCATAGTAGGTTCAACTGGAAGTGGTAAGACTACCTTGATTCGTTTACTGTTGAGGTTTCATGAAACTTCATCTGGAGAAATATATTTGGATGGCAATAGAATTAAAGATTTAAAAATTAAAAATCTCCGTTCATCTATAGCTTTAGTCACTCAAACAATAACCTTGTTTCCAGGGACTGTAATGCAAAATATTGCTTATGGTAAAAAAGGCTCTACTGAGGAAGAGATTATTTCATCAGCTAAAATAGCTGAAGCTCATAAGTTTATCATGCGTTTACCTTTTGGTTATGAGACTCAAATTGGAGAGGGTGGCCACAAATTATCAGGTGGGCAGAGGCAGAGATTATCGATTGCAAGAGCTATTTTGAAAGATGCTCCAATTTTAGTACTAGATGAAGCGACTTCATCAGTAGATAATGAAACTGAAGAAGCACTTCAGAAGTCGTTGGAAATAATATCCAAAGATAGAACAACTATAGTAATTGCACATCGCCTATCTACGATTAGGCATAGCGATACAATAACTGTATTGGATGATGGTAGTATTATAGAGTCTGGAACTCATGAAGAACTATTAAAAAATAATTCGCAATATTCTAAATTATGGAATGTTCAAACAGGTAAGCGTTAACCAATAGTGGCCCTTATCATCCCCTTCCCATAATTCCCACTATAGGGCCCGTAGATCAGCCTGGAAGATCGCCTGCTTTGCAAGCAGGAGGCCTCGGGTTCAAATCCCGACGGGTCCACCATTCTTGTATCTGTAACTTTTTAGTAGTAGTAGCAGAATCACTGATTATGCGCGCATTAATTGCCATAGTAATATCAGCTTTAGTTGCACTCCAACCAATACTTTCTTTTGATGATTCAGGTTCGGTTAAAAACAATATTTCTTTTTCAGCTTATATGGGTGGTGAAGACAGTCTTGACTGGTGGGAAGATACACTAATGGATAAAGATAAGGATGGTATTCAAGATAATATATGGATTGCAATTGATAGTAAAAAACATAATTGGGTGG
>Ga0209709_10000655_pt1 | contig 32684 bp, 34 predicted proteins | sample ArcticOcean_MG_C_2_FD_187435 | JGI IMG/M metagenome (GOLD analysis project Ga0209709, IMG submission 187435) | Marine microbial communities from western Arctic Ocean - ArcticOcean_MG_CB4_136 (SPAdes) (version 2) | ecosystem: Environmental > Aquatic > Marine > Oceanic | place: Arctic Ocean... | reverse complement strand
AAAGGTGACCGATGAGTTAATTAGTTACGCAAAAAGTTGTAATTAATTTTTAATTTAGCTCTTTAATATATTTTAAGACCTCCTCCACATGACCCTTTACTTTAACTTTTCTCCATTCTTTTATTAGCACACCGTGCACATCAATAACAAATGTGCTTCTTTCTACCCCCATATATTTTTTCCCATACATACTTTTTTCTTTAATCACGCCAAAAGAATTGCAAATATTCTCTTCGGTATCGCTAAGTAAATCAAACTTAAAGCCATATTTTTCTTTAAAATTATTATGAGATTTTAAATTATCTCTTGAAATACCAAATATCTCGGCATTTAGTTTTTTAAATTTATTATGGTTTTCTGAAAAATCTATTCCTTCTTGTGTGCAGCCAGAAGTATTGTCTTTTGGATAAAAAAACATCACTAAATACTTCCCCAAATAATCTTTTAAAACATACCCGTCTGTATTTGTGGAATTAGCGGTGAAATTTTTGATTTTTTCCCCAATTATCAGTGTTTTCATAAAATAAATCTCTACATGTTTTTTTTTAAATAAGTTAGAATTAGATTATACATTAAAATAAAAAAATTCTAGGGTAATATTATGTTTACAGGGAGTATGGTCGCGGTAGCTACACCTATGCATGAAGATGGGTCGATTGATTATGAGAGTTACGAAAGTCTGATAGAATTTCATATTGAGAATAAGACAGATGCCATAGTCCCTGTGGGCACAACAGGAGAATCTGCAACATTAAATCATGATGAGCATTGCAAGGCAGTTACATTTGTTGTTAATAAAGTAGCAAAAAGAATACCTGTTATTGCTGGAACTGGTGCGAATTCGACATTAGAAGCTATAGCTCTTACAAAACATGCCTATGAAGCAGGGGTTGATGGATGTTTATCTGTAACTCCTTATTACAATAAACCTACACAAGAAGGGCTTTATCAGCATTACAAAGCTATTGCTGAATCTGTCCCTGTACCTCTAATACCTTATAATGTTCCTGGAAGAACCTCTGTAGATATGCTTCCTCAGACCGTGGAAAGATTTTTAAAAATTAACAACATTGTTGCTGTAAAAGAGGCTATAGGAGATTTAAAAAGAATTAGAGAATTAGTTGAGATATGTGGTGAAAAAATCAACGTATTAAGTGGTGATGACTTAACGGCTATGGAAGCGCTATTACTAGGTGGAAAAGGCGTTATAACAGTTACAGGTAATATTGCTCCAAAATATATGCACTTAATGTGTAAGGCAGCCATTGAAGGTAATAGGTCTTTAGCAGAAGAGTATGATAAGAAATTAATTGGTCTTCATAAAAACTTATTTTTAGAATCAAATCCAATCCCTGCAAAATGGGCTCTTTATAAAATGGGATTAATAAAAAAAGGTATGCGTTTGCCCTTGACTCAATTTTCGGAAAAGTATCATCAGAAGCTTTTAGATTCAATGAAACTGGCCGAGGTATAATATGATGACTACGATTAGAGTATTTCTTTTATTTATTTTATCACTTTTTGTATTTACAGGTTGCTCTGACAAACCAATTACATTAGATGATTTAGCTGGTCTAGGTGATGATATATCGGAGGTTTTTGGAAAAGATGATTCTAAGGATTATGGGGCTAGCGAAAGTATTGCTAAGTTAGAAATCCCCCCATCGTTAGATAATCCAGATTATTCTGACTCACTTAAAGTGCCAAAAACAATAGATGCAAGTGGTCAAATAGTAGATTTATCGGATGCGCCAGTTTTGCCAAGTTATATCGATATGAAAATATTTAAAGAAGGGATAGCCCGATGGCTTGAAATTCAGTCTGATCCAATTTCATTGTGGCCATATATAAATCAATTTTGGATGGCGCAAGGGTTTGAAATAAAAATCAATGAGCCTGTTAATGGTATCCTTGAAACACAATGGAAAAAAAGTGAAATAAATTTTTCTACTGATAGCTCTTTACTTAGCAACGAAGATTTTAATTATAATATCACTAAGGAAAAATTTAGAGTTAGAGTAGAAAGGCAGCCAAACGGACACACCAATATTTACCTATCAAACCATATTCTTGAAGCCGACAATGTTGTGGATAAGACAAAAATTCTTTGGAAGAGAAGAGATTCTGATGTTGCAAGGGAAGCAGAAATGCTTGTCCGTATGATGGAGTATTTTGGAAATTCGCGTGATGAGGCTTTAGTATCTTTGAAAGATAGTGAGAAGGATGAACAAAAAATATTCATTGATTTAATTGATTTCTATGGCTCTCCCGCAATAATAATAGAAGATTCTTTTAGCAAAATTTGGAGAGAAATAGGACTATCATTAGATAGAAGTGGTTTATTGGTTCAAGATCTAAATAGAGATAAGGCAATATATGTAATAACTTCAGATATCATCGAGGGTAAGGAAGTTAGTTACGAAATAAAATTAACCAAGAAAAAAGAGCAACATCTTGTCACTGTTCATAAACACAATGCCACAGGCGCAGTTTCTTATAATGCAGCCAGAAATATTTTGAAACATATTTTAGCTGCTTACGGTTCAAGCGTTGCTAAAAAATAATCTACCCTGGGAAATTAGAGTGTAGCTGAGAGAATTTTAAGTAAGATATCTTACTTTTTTTGTTATTGTAAGTATCTTTTTTCTTATCTTTCTCGATATAAGCATATGCAGAATGATTGTGTATTGATTCGAAATTCTCAGACTCTATTTTATATGCTGTAATCCTGTCGTCTTTGTTTAGTGTTACCGCAACATCTCTTATTATGTCTTCAGTAAATTTTGGGTTATCGTAGGCTTGTTCTGTGACATACTTTTCATCAGGCCTTTTAAGTAAGCCATAAATTTGGCAAGAAGCTTGGTCTTCAAGCATTTCAATCACATCATCAATCCATACAGTCTCTTCTGTCCTAATATGAGCTGAAATATGCGATCTTTGATTGTGAGCCCCATAATCTGATATATTTTTTGAGCATGGGCAAAGACTTGTTACAGGAACAACAACCTTTAGGTATTTATATACAACATTATTTTTTACTTCGCAGGTAAAGTTTATGGAGTAGTCTAATAAGCTCTCTACTCGAGAAACTGGAGCAACCTTCTTTTTAAAATATGTGAAATCAACTGATATATATGCAGAATCTGAAGATAAAATATTGGTAGTATTTTTAACCAGATCGTTAAAGTTTTCTATACTGATGCAGTCTTCCTGATCTTCTAGAATTTTAACAAATCTCGACATATGAGTCCCTTTTACATCATGGGGCAAACCGACCGACATTGTAAAAGTCCCAATAGTGGATTGGATCTCCCCACTTTTATCAGATATTTTAAATGGGTATTTAATGTCCTTAATTCCCACTCTACTTATAGGAATATTTCTAACATCAACTTTATTCTGAGTGTCTTGAAGCACTTTTGCTGCTTTTTCATCTTTTTTGTTATTTTCTTCTTTGATAGTATCCATAATATATAAAGTTGGGTGGAGAATATTAGTTATTTATCAATGTTACTAGACTGATTTAAATCATACAAGTGATTATTTTCTATATAATTTTTGATTTTATTTATAATATTTTCCTCAGATATTCCACTCTCTTCAAGCTGCTCTTCTCTAGTGGCGTGTCGAAAAAATTTATCAGGAGTTCCAATATTAATAGTCTTAATATTAAAATTATGTTCACTCAAAACTTCATTAACAGCGCTGCCTGCGCCACCCATTATACTATTGTCTTCAACTGTTACGATCAGGGAATATTTTTCAGCTGCATCTATAATAGCTTGATGGTCTATTGGTTTAATAAATCTCATATCTATTAAAGAACAATCAAGTTCGTTAACTACGTTTTTACAAATATCTAATACAGAGCCAAAACACATAACTATAATATTATTACCTTTGCGAATTTTTTTAGAAATTCCAATTTCATAATTTTCAAATTGCTCACTAACTGTTACACCTAAACCCTCGCCCCTAGGATATCTAACGACAGCAGGACCATTATGGAGATATCCTGTATAAAGCATATTTTGGCATTCTTCCTCGCTGCTCGGAGCCATAATTAACATGTTAGGTATGCATCTTAAGTAAGATATATCATAAACTCCTGAATGTGTCCCACCATCTGCACCAACAAAACCAGCTCTATCTACAGCAAATAAAACGTCTAGATTTTGAAGAGCAACATCATGAATTAATTGATCATAAGCCCTCTGAAGGAATGTAGAATAAATACAAACAATAGGTTTTTGCCCCTCACAAGCTAAGCCTGCTGCGAGAGTCACAGAATGTTGTTCAGCAATACCAACATCAATATATCTTTCTGGAAATTTTTTTGAAAACTCAACAAGACCTGATCCTTCTCGCATTGCAGGGGTAATAGCAAAAATTCTAGGGTCTTTTTCCGCAATCTTACACAGCCAGTTATCAAATATTTTAGTGTATGTAATTTTTTGAGAAGAGTTTTTTTCTACCCCTTTGTCCCTGTCAAAAACAGGCACAGCATGGTATTTCACCGGGTCTGACTCAGCCGGTAGATATCCTTTGCCTTTTTTTGTAACAACATGAAGTATTTTAGGGCCTGGAATTTTCTTTAAGTTTTTTAATGTTTTTATAAGAAAATGCGTATCATGACCATCTATGGGGCCATAATAATTAATACCCATTTCTTCGAAAAGCATTCCTGGAGCCAATAGACCTTTAATATGTTTTTCTGTTTTTGTTAGAAAAATATCAGAAGTGGGAACTTTTTTTAAAATATTTTTACTTCCTTCTTTAACAGTAGAATAAGCTTTACTAGATAATATTCTTGTTAAGTAGTTTGTCATTGCCCCAACATTTGGAGATATAGACATCTCGTTATCATTTAAGACCACTAATATGTCTTCATCGATCGAGCCCATGTGATTTAAGGCTTCAAATGCCATTCCGGCACTTAAACCACCGTCACCAATAACGGCAACTATTTTTTTCTTATCTTTTTTATATGATGACGCAATAGCCATACCAATTGCAGCGCTTATGGAGGTGCTAGAGTGACCTACTCCAAATGCATCGTATTCACTTTCTTCAATAGATGGAAAAGGATGTAGCCCATTCTTTTTTCTTATAGTGTGAAGCTGGTCTTTCCTTCCCGTCAGAACTTTATGCCCATAACATTGATGCCCAACATCCCAAATTATTTTATCTTCAGGTGTGTTGAAAGAATAATGTAGTGCTATTGTGAGTTCTACTGCGCCTAAACTTGCTCCAAAATGACCACCACACTGGGAGACAGTGTCTATTAAGAAATACCTTAATTCATCCGCCACATTCCCTAAATCACTAATCGACAAGATTCTTAAATCTGAAGGATTGTTAATTTTATCTAGAAATTCATATTTCATATAATTTTTACTTTATCTTAAAAGTCTCTGTTAAAAATATAATTAGAAATTTCATGAAGAACGCTACCTTCAATCTTTAGATCGCACATTATTTTATTAATATGGATCTTGTTATTTTCTAATTTATTCACAGTTGAGTCCAAACCAAGCAAATTCACATAATTAGGCTGGTTTCTCAATTCATCTTTATTCTGAGTTTTACCTAAAACTTTAGAAGAACTAGTATAACCTAACAAATCATCTTTGATTTGAAAAGATATACCTAATATATGCCCAAATTCTTCGAATTTTAAAGAATCAGATGGCTTTAAATTATCTTTCAGCATTACAGGCATCATTATACAGGCCTTTATTAGACTTGAGGTTTTTAACGAATATATGTGGTTTAAGTATTCTAACTCCGCATTTTTATTATTTATTGATAAGTCTAAAAATTGTCCACCAGCAATACCTTCGTATCCAATTGATCTTGAGAGATAATTTATCCATTTTAAATATATTGCCTCTGATATATCTTTATATTTTTTTTCACTTAGTATTTGAAATGCCAGTGACTGCAAAGCATCGCCAGCCAGTATCGCAGAGGATTCGCTATAAGCAACATGACATGAAGGCAACCCTCTTCTTATGTCATCGTCGTCCATGCAGGGCAAATCATCGTGTATTAAAGAATATGTATGAATTAATTCTATAGCTAATGCTGGTTGATCAAGAAGCTTAGGTTTGATATCTAGCGCAGACCCAGTTGCGTAGACTAATAACGACCTTATGTACTTACTCTTGCTCAAAGAAGAATACCTCATAGGTTCTATAATTCCTATGGCGTTGATATTAGACGCAAATGTTTTATCTAGAGTACTCTTAATTCGATTTGTAAATTCATGCTTGAATTTATCAAATTCTATATTATTATTGCTCATATTTTTTAATTGTAGTCTTAGCTTTTTTTAAATAGGACTCTATATTAAATATAATTTGCAATGCATTTTCATAATATTCCTGAATTTTCTCTATTGTTATATCTTCAGTCTCAAGCTCCCCTATTATGTATTCAATTTCATCAAAAGATTTTTCTATATTAATTGCATCTGATTGATTTTTTTTATTTTTTTTTATTTTATCAAAATTTTTTTCTACTAATGTTAGCTCTTTGTCTGCTTCATTAGTAAGATTTATCCCTTCTTCATAAAGCTGAATAGAATTCTCAATAGGAATATTAGTAGCATTAAGTTTAGAAATAACTAACTCCAGCTCTTCAATAATTTGTGCGTACGTTTTTTTTTCTTGTTTTTTCATAAGTCTAATCAAATATTATATTATTTTTATTATTATATATTAAGAATGATCTTTGCTTTGTTCTTGCGATCATTGTTACATTAAGATCCCTTGCTAATTCTATACCCATATTCGTAACACCAGATCTTGATATAACTATAGGTATGCTCATATGCTTCACTTTCATTATAATTTCTGAAGTTAATCTACCCGTGGTATAAAAAATAATATTTTTACCTTTTATTTCATTTAACCACATTATTCCTGATAGCGTATCCGCAGCATTATGTCTCCCAACATCTTCTACAAACTCTATAACTCCTTCATTATTACATAAAGCACACCCGTGAACAGCTCCTGCTTCTTTATAAATATCATTATATTTTGTTATTTTTGCTAATAAGTTAAAAATTTCAGACCTTTTTATTTTTATGTCTGGAAGAATTTCGTCATACAGTTTCGTCAAAATTGATCCAAATATAGTGCCTTGACCACATCCTGTGGTTACAGTTTTATTTTTTAACTTATCAGTAATTTCTTTAATATCTTTATGTTTAGTTTGCACATCTGATATACCAATATCCCATCTAACATCTACACTTATTATGTCATTGATATTATCTATTATTCCTTGATTTCTTAAGTAACCTAAGGTGAGTTCTTCAGGCCTTGTTCCCAGAGTCATCAATGTAATTATCTCTGTATTATTAATTTTTATGGTTAATGGTAATTCCCCAGCTACTTTTGATACGATTTCTTCACCAAGATGATTGTAAGTGATTACATTACTGGTAGGAGATAAGCCATTATCAGACAGTTGAATTTCTTTATTTTTATATTTTTTATTCATTATTAATTTCTAGGTGGACCGTTTTAACTGCATTATCAAGGTTTTCTAGAATCTTGAAAGTGTGTCCTTGAATATTTATTATATCATTAATTTCAGGTAAATTTTCTGTGTGCTCTAGTATAAACCCATTGATAGTCTTAGCGTCTTTAGAGAGTAAATTAATATTTAAAATTTCATTAATTTCTCTTATATGCACACCACCATCAATAATAAATATATTTTTATTTTGAGTGGCAATAATATCTTCGTTAGCACTTGGGTCGCTTGTAAAATCTCCAACGATTTCCTCAAGAATATCTTCCAGAGTTACTAAACCTTGAATATCACCGTACTCATCAACGATGAAACCAATTCTTCTTTTTTCATTTTGAAAACTAATGAGTTGCTGGTATAAAGATGTTCCTGAGACAATATAATAAGGTTTTTTTATTAGATTTCTGATTTCATTTTCATCAATGCTTTTGCTAGCGAGCATAGGGGCGATATTTTTAATATGGATTAACCCTAAAAGATTTTCAATATTATCTTCAAAAACTGGAATTCTAGTATAAGGGGTATTTTTAAAATTATTAACTACGGTTGATATATCATCACTAAGATCTATACCATATATATCACTTCTAGGAATCATGATATCTTCTACAGTGGCTTTTTCTAGATCAATAATGCTTTCTAGCATCTTTAAATGAGGTTTAGGGATCTTGATAGAAGACTCACTTAATACAGTTTTTAGTTCTTCAGATGACAGAGAGCTTTTTGACGTATTACTTTTTAAACCCATTATTTTTATAATGCTATTAGCAATAAGATTTATAACAAAAACTAGCGGATAAAGAATTACTAGCATTGGTTTGTACAATAATGATGATGAGTAGGCTATCTTCTCTGAATGCATTTCACCAATAGTTTTGGGCGTAAGTTCTGCAAAGATTAAAATAAAAATCGTTAAAAGACCTGTTGCAATAGCTAGACCAATATCACCATATAACCTTAAGGATATAAGAGTTGCAATTTGTGTTATCAAAATATTTGTTAAATTATTTCCAAGTAAAATTACACCAATAATTTTATCTGGATTTTCTAAAAGTTTTTTTGTAGCTTTAGCTCCTTTATTATTAAGCTTAGCTTGATGTCTCATTTTATATTTATTTATAGACATTAATGCAGTTTCTGAACCAGAGAAAAACGCAGAAAGTAGAAATAAAATAATTAAGATGAAGATTAAGATCTCAGTAGATATATTATTCAATTTTCTTACTCACTTTTCATATAAATTATAAAATTATCTCTAAAACAGTTTTTGTACCAAAGTACGATAAAAATAAAATAAAAAACCCCATTAAATTTATGTTGGCGGCTTTACTTCCTCTCCAACCATAACTTTTTCTAGCATATATAAGAAATACGAAAATAATCCACGCTAGTATTGATAGTATTGTTTTATGGGCTAAGTTTTGAGCAAAGATATCATCTAAGAAAATAAATCCCGATAAGAGACTCGCTGATAAAAATATAATACCTAGAGCTAATAGTTTAAATAGCAGTTTATCCATCGCATCTAAAGACGGAAGCTCAGCAATAAGACCTATCGGTTGATTCGCTTGCAACCTCTTTTCTTGTATCTTTAATATTAAAGACTGTGCTGCTGATAAGCACAAAATACTGTAACTAATTAAGGAAATCACAATATGAATAAATAAAAAATTATTGATTATGACGTTCACAGGATTTTTAACAAAATCAAACAAAAAGACTAGAGATACAAGTGGTAAAATTATTAACCCTAGAAATTTAGTATTGCTGAATATAGAAGAAAAATAAAGAGTAACCGAAATAATGAAGGCTACTATTAACAAAGCGTAGTCTAAAGATAGATTCACACTATTATTGCTAAATATAGGATAAAGGATATAAAGGTGCCCAAAAATTGCCATTAGCCAAAAAAACCACATAGAGAATTTAAAAAAACCACTTTTTCTCCCAGGCAGCATAACTCTCCATATTGACAAAGTAGACAGTATATATAGAGAAAAAATCAAATAGTTTATTATATTATCCATGAGATTATGGTGATTTTAAAAAAATGCATTCTATTAAGCGATGTTCCATAAAATATATTATACATTTTTTTTTTAGAATATACATTTCTCATAAAGGCCACATATAATGAATAGATAGGATATGATAATATGGATTAAAAAAATTATTAAGCATTAATAAATGAATCTAAAAATATTTTTAGCTGCAATAACATTATTGTTTTCAATATCAGCAATAGCGCAAAATTATGATATTGAGCGAAGTAAGTATACAAAAGCACTTAAATACCACAAGAATAAAAATTACAAAGAGTTTGATAAGTTAAAGAAAGAGTTGGTAAATTACCCGCTGTACTCAGACCTCGAATACAAATCATTACATAGAAAAAGATTTTTAAATGATGAAATAATAATTCAATTTATAAAAAATCATAAAAATAGCTATTCTTCTGAAAAAGCATATGTCAATTTAATTTATAGGTTATCCAGTACCAATAAAATTGATAAACTAATTAACAATTATAAGAAAACTGATTCCATAGATTTACATTGTCTATACTTAAGAGCTAGGATCAAAAAAAAATTTACAGAAGACATCGGGAAAGAAATAATCCCTGTATGGCTAAGTGCAAAATCTCAACCTAAAGCATGCGATTATGTTTTTAAGTGGTTTTATAAGAATAAAAAATTATCTGATGAACTTGTATGGCAGAGAATTAAATTATCCTTAGATGCAAATAATTATAATCTTGCAAGATATTTAGTTAGATTTTTATCAAAAAAAAATAAAATATGGGCGAATAATTTACTAAAAGTTTATAGAAATCCTAAAAATAATATCATGTCTGATATTTATAAAGAAGATAGTCGATATAGAAATACGATCTTTAGTTATGGCTTAGATAGAATATCCAAAAAAAACTATATTCAGGCCAAGCAGTATTTATTGAGACTAAATAAAATATATGCATTTTCAGATATTTTTTATAATCAGAAGATGTTAGATATATTCATTATAGCAATGAAATCAAATCAGAAAAATATTTTCAGTGACAAAGATTTTTTATTATTAAAAACTAAGAATACTGATTTTAATCTAGCGTATGCAAATTACTCAATCTTTAATTCAGACTGGGATAGCCTCTTAATTTCTTTAAATAATCTTCCGGATTTTATAGTTGAAATGCAGAAATGGACATATTGGAAGGGCAAAGCTCTGTATATGCTAGATAAAAATAGTAATTATAAATTAGTTTTAAATAATTTAACCACACAAAGATCATATTATGGCTTTCTTGCTTCTAATCTTCTAGGTAAGACAATTAATATCGAGAATAAACCTCCTAAGGTCAGCAAGGGGGATTTAAAGATTCTTCAGGAAAATTTTGATATTAAAAGAATTTATGAGCTCTTTGTGCTTGGTAAGCATAGAGAGGCAAGAATGGAGTTGCATCATTTTTACAAATATTCTAACCATAAAAATTTAAACGGTCTAAACGTTTTATTTGATACCTGGGGTTGGAGCGAGGGTGCGATTTTAGGATATGGGCATACAAAATATTTTGATCACGTTAACGCAAGATTTCCTATTTTATATGAAAATTATTTTGATATGTATTCAAGTTCAAATATTCAAAAAAGCCTTTTGTTAAGTATTGCACGCAAGGAAAGTATTTTTACTCAGTATGCAAAGTCTTCAGCTGGTGCATTTGGAATAATGCAAGTCTTACCACAAACAGCGTATTGGGTTTTACGAAAGAATAAAATGAAAAAAGTCTCAAGAAATTATTTGTATAACAAGAAAATGAATATTTTCATTGGTTCTTACTATTTTAAGCACTTACTTTCAAACAATAAAAGTTATGTGGAGGCTATAGCATCTTATAATGCCGGACCAAGTATTGTAAGAAAATGGCGCAAAGCAATCCATGCGCCCGAAGATGCATGGATTGAATTTATTCCTTATAGCGAAACTAGAAAATACGTTAAGTTAGTCCTAGAGTATTCTTTAGTCTACGACTGGGTATTAAATAAAAAAAATACCATTAGAGTCTCTCAGTTAATAAATACTGAAAATTAATTTTATTTTAGTGCCTGCGTTAAGTCTTCTAGTATGTCCTCTATATGCTCTATACCAATAGACAGTCTGACCATGTCTTCAGGTACTCCGGCAGCCTCTAATTCTTCTTTATTTAATTGCCTATGTGTAGTGGAAGCTGGATGACAAGCTAATGATTTTGCGTCTCCAATATTAACCAATCTTACAATTAATTTTAATTTATCGATAAATTTCCCACCTGCTTCGGCTCCTCCTTTAATACCAAAACTCATTACAGAAGAAGCTTTTCCGCCCATATACTTCTCTATCAGAGAATTATCAGGGTGTGATTTTAATCCTGGATAATTTACCCAGGTTACAGAGTTATGTTTGTCTAGAAATTCTGCTACGGCTTCTGCATTAGAGCAGTGCCTATCCATTCTAACAGCCAGACTTTCTATACCCTGCAGAATTTGAAAACTACTCATTGGTGAAATTGCACCACCCATATTTCTTAAAGGCACAACTCTTGCTCTAGTAATAAAAGCTGCTGGGCCACAGGCATCAGCAAAAACTATTCCGTGGTAAGCTGGATCTGGAGAAGTTAGCATGGGAAATTTCTCAGCATTTGATTTCCAATCAAAATTTCCTGAATCAACTATCATCCCTCCAATTGTTGTTCCGTGCCCACATAAATATTTTGTTAACGAATGAATCACTATGTCTGCTCCATGTTCAATAGGTCTACAAACATAAGGACTTGGTACGGTATTATCAATAAACAAAGGTATATTATGCTTATGAGCTATCTCTGATATCTTCCCAATATCAGTTACATTCGCCGCGGGATTACCAATAGACTCACAGAATATCAGTTTTGTTTTGGAATCAATCTTTTTCTCAAGAGCCTCAAGATCTTTTACATCACCAAATCTAGTTTCAATACCCATTTTAGGAAAAGTGTCTTTGAAAAGGCTTACTGTCCCACCATATAGTGAACTTGTAGAAACAATATTTTCGCCATTTGTAGTGATATTTAATATCGCAGCCGAAATAGCGGCCATACCTGATGCAAACGCTAATCCCCCAACTCCTTTCTCCATAGCAGCAACTCGATTTTCAAGTACTTCAGTAGTAGGATTTCCAATTCTAGTATATATATTGCCCTTTACTTTAAGGTCAAATAGATCAGCCCCATGTTGTGTGTCATCAAAAGCATAAGATGCTGTTTGGTATATGGGAACAGCTACAGCTTTAGTAGTTGGTTCTGGCTCGTACCCGCCATGTATTGCTATTGTCTCTATTTTCATAATGCCCTCAAGTTGTGAATATTCATTCTTAGTAAATTATTTTAGCTACCAACATAATAATTTTTTAATGTAGCGAGACAATATTATAATGTTTTTTTAAAATGTATGTGTAATTTTTTCTAAATACAGCTATAATGCATTCGAAATTTTCTGTACAGAATTTTTAATTTTACGGAGTGGTGTATAACAATGAAGTTTCCTATTTTTCTGGTTTTTCTTTTAAGTGTTTCTAATGTGTACGCAGAAAAAACACCTGAAGAGCTTTCATCTACATGTTTAGGGTGTCACGGAGTAGTGAGTTATAAAAATATTTATCCTACATATAAAGTACCTAAATTAGGTAATCAGCATAAAGATTATATCATTTCTGCTTTAAAAGCATATAAATCAGGAGAGAGATCACACCCAACAATGCGAGCGCATGCCGCCAATTTGTCAGATACTGATATCGTAAAAATTGCAGAATATTTTTCATCTATCAAACTATCTAAAGAAAACAGTATGCCTGTAAAGATAGAAATGATTGATGAGGCAAATTCATGTGTTGGTTGCCATGGAGCAGACGGCAACAGCATGATTTCATCTTTTCCCAAGATAGCAGGGCAGTATGAAGATTATATTTACCACGCATTAAAATCTTATCAAAATGGTGGAAGGAACAATGCAATTATGAATGGAATTGCAGGAACCTTAAATGATAAGCAAATGAAAAAATTATCAAAATACTTTGCGTCTCAAAAAGGTTTGCAAAGTATCAATCAAGGCCGAAGATCTGTAAAAAAATAAAAGATTAAATTTAGAGTTTAATTTCTTCTTTTGTATGGGTTTTTAAGCTAATGGCATGCAGTTCCCCAGATTTGATATAAGAATCAAGTGCCGCATATACTAGTTTGTGCCTATTAACAGTATTAAGTTCGCTAAATCCTTCGAATACTATGTTGGCCGTATATTTCCCCTCGCTACCTCCAACTTCAGCAGAAGAGCCTTTTAATGATAATTCTATTAAGTCTTTTATTTGATTGGTATCCATTATTTTCTCTTTATCCTTAAGGGTAAAAATTGTATATTAACAATTAATTCCAACATTGAATTTATTTTATATGCTATTTAAGCAATTATTTGAAAGTGAGTCATCAACATATACTTATTTAATATCTTGTCAAGAAAAACAGGAAGCTATACTTATAGACCCAGTATTAGAAACTTTAAGTAGAGATCTTAGGATTTTAGAGACCCTAAATTTGAAATTAGTTTATGCAATAGATACTCATATTCATGCAGATCATGTCACAAGCGCTGCAGCACTAAGAGAAATTAGTAATTGCAAAGTAGCGGGTCCGGCAAATGACGCGTTAAAATGCAGGGATATAAATTTTAAAAATAACGATAGTATAATAATTGGAAATAGTATCAAGCTTGAAGCAATCCATACTCCAGGGCACACAGACTCACATTTTTCCTATGTGATAAACCATGAGTCAGATAAGTTATTATTTTCAGGCGATTCCCTGTTAATTAATTCTTGTGGTAGGACTGATTTCCAGTCAGGATCATCAAAAGAACTATACAATACAATAAAAAATATATTTTATAAAATGCCAGATGATACTAAAGTGTACCCAGCACATGATTATAATAATAATAACTTCTCAACAATAATTGATCAAAAACAAGATAATTCACTAATACATAAAAATATTGATATGGGAAATTTTATCAGTTCTATGGATAATTTAGATTTAGGGAGCCCAAAAAAAATAGATTTTGCGGTGCCAAGAAATAATATTTGTGGTGCTACTTTTGGGACAGGAGTGTCTTATGATAATGTTAGTTAGTATTGAAAATAGATTTAGTAATGTCCTCGATCTTCTGCATATCCACTAATTCTTTCCTCCAGCCATTTACTAATCTAGATTCATGATCCTTATTTTTCAAGTAAGTTAGAATTAATCGCTTTGGAGATAGTATTTGATACGAAATATTATTTTTAACTGAGATAAACTTGTAATACTCGTAAAGCTCGTCTGAAACTTTTTTATATTCCCCATCAAATCTTAATTTTTTATTTATTTTTTTATCATTTTTATTATTTAATGAGCTGCTATTAATTATACTTTCAATTTCTTCAGAGTCTTTTTGAATATCTAGTATTTTGTTAATAGAAGGAAGAGATATCTTACTACTATTTAAAAATTCTTTAGAAATCTCTATTATTTCTTTTTCTGATAATATCCAATTTCTTGGTAAATTTAAATTAATAGCTTTTTCTTCTCTCCAGACTGAAATTAACTTAACAACACTTTTCTCACTCTCGTCTAAATTATTTATAGTTTTAATTCTTTTCCAAGCCATTTCTGTTTTTGGCTCCCATTCGATATCACTTATAAAATTCTCAAATTCCTCGTTAAAATAATCTGTTTTACCAGTTGATGTTAATTGTCTTGCAAGTTCTTCATATAATTTATTTAAATAAATAACATCATTTAACGCATAGTCAATTTGCTCTGTAGTCAAAGGTCTTTTTTTCCAATTTGTCATTTTTTCTGTTTTATCAATTTCTATTTGATAAACTTCATTCATTAGACCAGCGTAGCCTATTTGATATTTGAATCCTAAAAATGATGCAGCAAACTGAGTGTCAAATATATTCTTTGGTATGTATCCCAATATCATGTAAAGAATTTCTAAGTCTTGTCTGCATGAATGCAAAACAATAATTTTCTCTTCATTAAATATACCCTTAAAAATATTTTTAAAATCTATATCTAGCATAAGATCTATGCAGGCATGGTTTTCACCGTCTGATATTTGAATTACACATGGCTCAGGGAAGAAGGTATTTCTTCTCATAAACTCAATATCTATAGAAATAACTTTTGTATTTTTAATAGAATCTAGGAAAGCTTTGATTTCTTCTTCGCTTCCAAGAAGTTTTTTAATTTGCATTTTTTTACTACGTATATTTTTGTCGAATGAATCTTAGCATGTTAAACAAACTAGGCCAAATTATAACAGATAGTATTATGGAGATAATTACATCAAGAATATTGTAATTAATTTTTAATATACTATTCACCAGCGTAGAGGATATAAAGAATGGAATTAAGAGCATGAGAATTGAAAACATTTTATTCCAGCTAGATTGAAGTCTAATTTGCGGGTAGTAAAGCATTATTAAATATACTGTTATTGTGAAGCATAAAGCGTTATATCCTAAAGGCATAATTAGCAAGACGTCCAATATTAATCCTGTAATAAACGCATATGTTAAATTAATGTTATCTGGGTGCGCTAAAGTACAATATATTAAAAATAATAACAGTATTGGGGGTCTGCATGAATCTATAATGCTAGGTAATGGAAGTATATTTAAGATTATTGCAAACAATAATACGAGAACACTAGTTATATGGATTTTATTTATTACTACCATAGCAGCATCACCTCTCGATTAGATGATAGGGCGGAACTCGGACTTACTTTGACGTTCAAAAAATCATGATTTGTTTTTTTCTTAATTACAGAAATTTCTCCGATCGTGTAGCCTCCCGGAAAAATATTATCGAGACCTGAAGTGATTAATAAATCACCCTCTATTATATCTTCATTTAATGATATGTATTTTGCTTTTAATTTTCTATTATCCCCAGTACCTGATAAAACAATTCTCTTATTCGTTCTCGCATTAACAGCTAGTATTGCGTGCCCAGGATCTGTAATTAAAGTTACAACTGAAAAATTTTTATTTATTTCAGAAATTACACCTAGGACACCAAAGCTATCAACTACGCTTTGGCCTAAAAATAAATTATTACTACCTCCCTTGTTTATAATCACTTTATTAGAAAAGGGGCTTAAATTTACTTTGATTAGTTCAGCAATTAAAATCTTGGAGGTATCAATGGAGCTCGAGGAACTAAGTAGTTTCTTTAATCTTTTGTTTTCTGCTTTTAGCGGGGGAATTTGCTGAATAATCCCTGACTGCACTAGCACTTTTTTTTTCAAAGCATTATTTTCTTTAATTATGCTTTTTTTTGTATCGATATATAGAGAAGTGTTTCTATACAGCTTTAAGGGTGACTCAGATATTGTGTAGATTGGTTGAATTATGTGAGAGAAATTATTTCTAACTTCAGTGCCTAGCTTTAGCTGCTTATCAGTATACATCAAGGATACTGAGATAATTACAAACAAAATTAACTTAATAACCGTAAAATGGTTTTGTCTAAAATGTAGGTTATTATTCACTATTCTTTAATTACTATTCCAGGACAATAAAATCCTCACCTTTTTTATCTATCATTTCAAGAACTAGGCCACCACCACGCGCCACACATGTCAGTGGGTCATCTGCAATAATTACAGGGATACCCGTTTCTTCTTGTATAAGTTTATCCAGCCCTGTCAGAAGAGCTCCTCCACCTGTTAAGACTATACCACTCTCAGCTATATCAGTGCTTAATTCCGGAGGTGTTGCTTCAAGCGCAGTTTTAGCTGCATTAGTAATACCTTTTAAGGGCTCCTGGAGAGCCTCTAGAATTTCATTACTATTAATTGTAAAGCTTCTAGGTATTCCTTCAGATAAATTTCTACCCTTTACTTCCATCTCCAGAAGTTCTTTGCCTGGATATGCTGTTGCAATTGTATGTTTAATTCTTTCGGCAGTAGCTTCGCCAATTAAGATTCCATAGTTCCATTTAATATAATTTAAAATGGCTTCGTTAAATTTATCCCCGCCAACTCTTACAGATTCAGAGTAAACAATACCTCCTAAAGATAAAACTGCTATTTCAGTCGTGCCACCACCAATATCAAATACCATCGAACCAACAGCTTCTGTTATTGGTAAGCCAGCACCTAAAGCGGCCGCTACTGGTTCTTCAATTAAGTATACTTTTCTAGCTCCAGCTCCTTCGGCAGACTCTTTAATAGCCCGTCTTTCAACTTGAGTAGCTCCAGAAGGAACGCATATTAAAACTCGCGGCCCTAATAAGAAATTTCTGCTTGTGGCTTTTTTAATAAAATGTTGAAGCATCTTTTCGGTAGTAGTGAAATCAGCTATTACTCCATCTTTTAGAGGTCTTATGGTCTCAATATTTGTAGGGGTTCTTCCAAGCATAGTTTTTGCTTCAAGCCCAACTGCCTTAACTCTTTTTTTACCGTTTTCATCTGTTGCTATTGAAACTACTGAGGGTTCGTTCAAAACTAATCCTTTGTTTTTAACAAAAATAATTGTGTTAGCTGTGCCTAAATCGATAGATAAATCACTAGAAAATAAGTCTAAAAACATTAAAACCTCCAGTTTTTCTGGTATTATGTGTAACATGATTCTAACTTAGGATTACTAAACCTACAAGGATATCTGAATTAAATGTATTATTTACCTGAGACTTATAATGTTTGATAAAAAGAAAATTAAAGATGTTGCGCAATTAGCAATGATCGCTGTAGACGATAATGATCTATCTTATTTTTCTTCTGAAATTTCAGAATTTTTAAAAACGATAGAACAAATGGATGCGATAAATTTGTCAGAAATAAATCCATTATATCACGCCCCTGACATGTCTTTAAAAGGAAGAGAGGATGAGGTTGATATTGACGCAAAAAATGATGGAATTAACTGCTCTCCTAATCATAATGGAAAGTATTTTATAGTGCCAAAGGTCATAGATTAAAAATATTATGGATATATATAACAAATCAATTACCGAGCTATCAGACTTACTTAGCAAAAAAGTTATTTCGTCTTTAGAGATGACAGATTATTTTATTAAAAGAATTAAATTATTTGATTCAAAACTTAATTCATTTATTACAATTAATGAAGATGAGGCAAGAAAGCAGGCTGCTTTTGCAGACTCAATGATAGCAAATAAGAAAAATCATTTATTAACTGGGATCCCGATAGCGCATAAAGATTTATTTTCAACCAAGGGTCTTTTAACTTCATGTGGCTCAAAGATGTTAGAAAATTATATTCCTCCATATGATGCAACCGTAGTGAGTAAATTAAATAATCTAGGGATGGTTAATATAGGTAAAACTAATATGGATGAGTTTGCTATGGGCTCATCAAATGAATCAAGTTATTTTGGGCCAGTAAAAAATCCATGGAATCTTGATAGGGTTCCTGGTGGTTCGTCAGGAGGCTCAGCTTCTGCTGTCGCAGCTAGATTAACTCCTATTGCTACTGGTTCTGACACCGGAGGCTCAATACGACAACCCGCATCCTTTTGTGGGTTAACTGGTTTAAAGCCGACTTATGGTTCAGTTTCAAGGTATGGAATGATAGCGTATGCCTCAAGCTTAGATCAGGGTGGACCTATTGCAAAAAGTGCTGAAGATTGCGCAATTTTGTATAATGAGATTAAAGGTTTTGATAAAAATGACCCAACTAGCAACCATGAGGTTAAACAAAATAATATTGATTTAAGATTATCCAAAGATGAGGTTAAAAATATCACAATTGGAATACCAAAAAAGTATTTTTCAGAAGGTTTAGATCAGAATATCTCTAATGTCATATCAGACTCCATAGATGTCTTTAAAAAAATGGGTTTTAATTTTAAAGAAATAAGTTTACCAAATCATAGTTATACAATTCCAGCATACTATATTATAGCTTCTGCAGAGGCATCATCAAATCTTTCTAGGTATGACGGTGTTAAGTTTGGACACAGGTGTAATGACCCAAAAAATCTTATTGATTTATATTCAAGAACTAGGCAAGAAGGATTTGGAAAGGAAGTTAAAAAAAGAATTATGATTGGAGCTTACGCTCTTTCTTCAGGGTATTATGATGAGTATTATATGAGAGCATTAAAAATTAGACGAATTATCAGAGATGATTTTTTATCTGCTTTCAATGAGGTGGATTATATATTTGCACCTACAAGCCCATCTACTGCATTTAAAATTGGAGAAAAAACGTCTAATGCTACGGATATGTATTTGTCAGATATTTATACAACTCCAGTTAATCTTGCCGGCTTACCTGCTTTATCAATACCAGTAGGTTATAGTGATAATCTTCCTGTGGGTATGCAAATAATAGGTAACGATTTTACAGAAGATAAAATTTTAGAGATTGCTCATTTATTTCAAAAAGAAACAGACTGGCATCTTCATGTTCCCGAGGCATTTAGTCATGAGTGATTGGGAAACAGTAATAGGGTTAGAAATTCATACGCAGCTCTCAACTAAGAGTAAAATTTTTTCTGCGTCATCTACTTCTTATGGAAGTGAGCCAAATAAACAGGCTTCTTATGTTGATTTAGGGCTACCCGGAACACTTCCAGTTTTAAATAAGTTAGTAATCAAGAAAGCTGTAGAATTTGGCTTAGCAATAAATGCTAATATTTCAAAACACTCAATCTTTGCAAGAAAAAATTACTTTTACCCTGATTTACCTAGAAACTATCAAATAAGCCAATTAGATTTTCCAATAGTAGAAGGTGGTTATATAGATATAGTTACAGAAGAAAATATAAGTAAAAGAATTAATGTAACCAGGGCTCATTTAGAAGAAGATGCTGGAAAATCAATTCATAGTAATGAGGGTAATTGTACGTATATTGACCTCAATAGAGCTGGAACACCTTTATTAGAAATTGTTTCTGAGCCAGAAATGTGTTCTGCAAAAGAAGCAGTTTTATATATGAAGAAAGTCCACAGTATTGTAACTTACCTGAAAATATCAGATGGGAATATGCAAGAGGGGTCATTTAGATGTGATGCAAATGTATCTATTAGAAAAGTTGGTGAAAAAAAATTAGGGACTAGAACCGAGCTTAAAAATATCAATTCTTTTAAGTTTGTAGAGAAAGCAATTAATTATGAAGTGCAAAGACAAATAGATCTATTGGAAGAAGGAAAGAGAATAACTCAAGAAACTAGGCTTTATGATGAAAATAAAAATATTACAAAATCTATGAGGTCTAAGGAAGAAGCAAATGATTATAGGTATTTCCCTGACCCAGACCTACTTCCAATTAAAATTGATGATGAGTATATTTTAGAGATAAAAAAAACATTACCAGATCTTCCCGACGTCAAAGAAAAATACTATAAATCTAAATATTCGCTAACAGATGAACAAATAAAGATTATTTTGAGCAATCAAACCCTGTCAGGTTTTGTAGACAAAGTTTTGGAGATATCTAAAATTGATGCTAAAAAGATTGTTAATTATTTTATATCTTCAATATACAAAAAAGTTAATAAAGAAAATATATCTTTATTGAAAGACATTATAACGCCAGAAGATTTTTATCTGGTAGTTGAGTCGGTAGAGAATCAGATAGTAACAAAAAATAATTTAAAGAATTTGGTTGATGAGATATGGGAGAATAAAAAATCTGCATCTGAAGCTATAGAGAAGTTTTCTAATAAAAATGAAGATGACGAGTTAATAAATAATATAATAATAGATATTATAAATAAAAATGAAAAACAGGTTTTAGAATATAAAAGTGGTAAAACAAAGATATTAGGATTTTTTGTAGGACAGACCTTGAAACAATCTAAGGGGTCAGATCCAAGTTTTATTAAAAACCAAGTTATTAAAGCATTAGATGCTATTTGAAAATATAGATACTCTATTTAACCCTAAGCTATCCTTTTCTGACTTGATTAGCTGGAGTTTGTATCTTGCGGAGTACTCTTTCAAAGCAAGCGTTTGATTATGAGAGTGCTCAATAATTATGTAAGAGTTTTTTTTTAAAAAATTAACTCCTAGTCTAATGATCTTATAAATATCATCTAATCCTTTGTTGGTTGCATAAAGACTATTCTCTGGATCAGATAATTCCATATAAAATCCAGAATTCTTTTTCTCAAGATATGGAGGGTTAGTAATTATAAAATCATATCTTTCTGTTTGAATATTAGAAAACCAATTTGATTCTTTAAATTTTATTATATTATCAACTTTATTAATTTTAGCATTGTATCTTGCTATCTTTAGAGCTGATAAATTTATATCCGTTGCAGTTATTGTGACGTCTTTAAAATTTTTAGCTACAGAGATACTAATGGCGCCTGTGCCAGTTCCAAGCTCAAGTATTTTACTTTTTTCTCTTATAATATTTTTTAATGCTTTTGGGAAAATTTCAACATCTTCTCTTGGAGAAAATACATCCCTATCAGTTTTTATTGCAAATTTTTCAAATTCTATAATGTTAGATTTCATTATTTGCCAGTAAATCTGCTTGGTACTCACTAATCAGCGGTGTAGTTATTGTTAATATATTGCCATCTAGAAAATCATCTAGATTATATACAGTTATATTTATTCTGTGATCAGTAATTCTTCCTTGAGGGAAGTTATAAGTTCTAATTCTATCCGATCTATCTCCTGTCCCAACAAGTTTTTTTCTTATTTGAGATTGCTCATCATGTTGTTTTGATCTTTCTGTATCAAGAAGCTTAGCATGTAGCAATGACATTGCTTTCGCTTTGTTCTTATGTTGAGATCTTCCATCTTGGCACTCAACGGCAACACCAGTAGGCAGGTGGGTTATTCTAATAGCAGAATCTGTTTTATTTACATGCTGCCCGCCAGCGCCAGAAGCTCTAAAAGTATCAATTCGCAATTCATCTGGGCCGATATTGAAATCATCTATTGTCTCAACTTCAGGCATTACAGCAACTGTCGCTGCAGAAGTATGCACTCTGCCTTGTGATTCAGTTTCTGGCACTCTTTGCACTCTATGTGCACCAGATTCAAATTTTAGTTTTGAGTAAGCTTTATCGCCATTAATTTTTATGATAACTAACTTATAACCACCTTTATCAGCTTCATTTTCAGATAATAACTCAACTTCCCAGCCTTGTCTTTCTGCAAAACGGCAATACATCTTATAGAGGTCACCCGCAAAAATTGCGGCTTCAAGACCACCAGTGCCAGCTCTTATCTCTAAAAATACATTGCTTTTATCATTGGGGTCTTCAGGTAGAAGTGATACCTCTAAATTTGTTTCTAAGATCGAGTTTTCTTCTTTTGTAATTTTAATTTCTTCATCAGCTAATTTTTTTAGATCACCTGTTTCATTTTTAGAAATTTCTTCTGACTCAGTTAAGGACTCTTCGTTTATTAAAAATTTCTTATAATCTTTAACAATAAGCTCTAATCTTGCATATTCAACAGACAAATTTTTATATTTTTCCATATCGCTAACCACGTCTGGATCAGATAGTAATTTTTCTATTTCTTGATGTTTACTGTGAATTTCAGCAAGTTTTTTTCTTAAAGAGTCTTTCATTTTCTGTTATTTATCAAGAAAATATCGCATATTAGATTAATTAACTTTCTGTTATCAGTTTGGCCTGCCTTATTAAGAGCGAGTGTAGGTTTGTGTGATAATTTTGAAGTTATATTTAAACTTAGCTGCTCCATTATAGACTCAGGATCTTTGCCAGACTTTAAATGCGCCAATGACTTTTCTAAACACTGTTTTCTAATAGATTCGCAATCATCTCTATATAACTTAATAACTGAGAAGGCAGATTGAGAATTTCTCCAATTCATATATTCTTGGACTCTTGTTTCTATAATGCTTTGAGCATCAAAAGCAGCTTCTTTTCTTGTATTATAATTTTTTCTAACTAATTCTTGAATATTATCTATTGTATAAAGGAATATATCTGGCAGGTCTTTAACTTCGGCCTCTATGTTTCTTGGAACGCCTAGATCAACCATATAGATAGGTTTATGTTTACGATATTTAAGAGCTGTTTCTACAGCACCTTTACCCACTAAGGGAACATTTCCAGAGACTGCGCTAATTATAATATCTGAATCCTTGAGGTGCTTCGGTATATCTTTTAGGGAAATTGCTGTGCCAGAGACTTCTTTTGCAATCATCTCTGCTTTTTCTAAAGTTCTATTGGCAATAAATATATTTTTTATATTTTTTTTTCTTAAATTCTTTGCTGCTATGTAAATAGTTTCTCCAGCACCTATTAAAAGAGCATTTTTATCTGAAAGATCATCGTAAAATTGATCTGTTAAGGAGACTGCAACATTTGCTATTGAGAGAGAACTTGCGCCAATTTTTGTATCTGTCCTAACTTCCTTAGCAGTAGAAAAAGCGTATTGAAATAATCTATCAAGGTTTTTACCAATTGTCTCAGCATGATTCGCTTCGTTGAATGCATTTTTAAGTTGGCTTAGTATTTGAGACTCACCTATAACCATAGAATCTAAACCAGAAGCAACACTTAAAGCATGTTTTACTACTGAGCTATCAGAATAACTATAAATATACCCTTCAAATTCTCTAATAGACAGTCCTTTTTGCTTCAAAAGCCATCTAGAAATATTTTTTACATATCGCAGGTCTTCAATCTCACAGTAAATCTCTGTTCTATTGCAAGTTGAGAGTAAAAATACTTCTTCAATAATAGGCATACCATGAAGTTTTTTAAGAATCTTATGTGACTCATCTTTATCTAAAGAAAATTTTTCTCTGATATCTAAAGAGGCGGTCTTATGATTCATTCCAATAGCAACTAAACTCATGTATTTACCGATTATATGTATTCATTTATGTAGATTGATTTCCACACAGAGTATATTATAACTGATTATGCAAGTATATTTAAGACTATATAATAGCTATGTTGCTAAATTAGCGTGTTTTTTAAAACGATTAATTATTATAAATATTTTATTTATAAGTTTAGCCTGCTCCGCAAGTAATTTAAATAAACATAATTTCGAGAAAACAAGCGAAAATTATAATAAAAATGATAGTTATTTGATGCAAAAAGCTTTTGAGGCAGAAATACTAGTTAAAAATAAAGATTATGACTTGGCGGCAAATATATATTACGAGATATGCTTAAAATCAGATGATCCTGAAATTGCGAGAAGAGCAACCCAATTAGCCGGCTTCGCTAAAAAATATAATTTAATGCTTAAAGCGTCAGATAGATGGCTATTGTTAGCAGAAAATAAGATTGCCGTGAAGCATGTAAGATTATCAATATTTTTAGAGCTAAAAAAAATAGATCTCGCAATAAAGGAAACGCTATCAATAATCAAGCTATCTAAGGACAAAGATAAGTTTGCTTTGGTGTTCGATACCTTGAAGGTCTTTGATGATTCTATAGTCCAGCAAATATTTGATTCAATATACGACAAGCATAAAGATGAATACTTGGCAAACTTCTATTATGTACAGGTGCTGTTAGATAATAAAGAGTACGAGAAAGTAATTGAAATAATAAATGATGTGTCAAAATTTAAAGAGTTCAGTAAAAAGGAAAGCAGATGGGGAGTATTCTTGGCCGACGCATATTTCCAGACTGGAAAAATTAATTTGTGTATAGACACAATCAAAGATTACCTAGAAAAATCCCCAAAAGATTTATATTTAAATCAATATTATGTGCAAATTCTCACGTCACAACAGAACTATGAGGAAGTGATTAGCCACTATAGGTTTATGTCAGCTAATAAACTAATAGATTTTAGCGATATTGAAGTTGCTCAAAAAATGGCTATATTAAATCTTCAGGTTGGAAAATATACTGACGCAGAAAACTTTATCAATTCTCTCAAAGAAAAAAACCTCAACAGCTATAATTATTTAAATGGTATAAAAGAAAAAAAGAAAAATAATTATAAGGCTGCAGAAATATTTTTTAAAAAAATAGAAAAAACTGATAAGCTTTATATTGATTCAATTAAGAAAATATCAGAGATAAAGATTCAAAAAAAAGATTATGAAGAGCTAAAGAGATTTTTCAAAAGTGAGCATGAGGCAATTAAAAATAATAAAAATATAGAAATAAAATTAATTTTACTTGAAACAGAAATTTTCTTTACAGCAAAAAAATATCAGCATTCTATGAAGAGGATAGATTTTGGATTAGGTAAATATAATAATAATAAGAGTTTTCTTTACACAAGAGCTTTAGTAGCAGAACAAATAGGGCGTTTAGATATTTTAGAAAATGATTTAAAGAAATTAATTAGCCTTGATCCTGGTAATGCGCAAGCATTAAACGCATTAGGATATACCTGGGCTAATAAAAATATTAATTTAAAAGATGCAAATTCCTACATTGATAAGGCCTTACTATTAAAACCAAATGATGCGGCTATATTAGATAGCAAAGGTTGGGTTCTATATAGAATGGGAGAATATCTAAAAGCAGAAAATTATTTTATAAAAGCGCTTAAATTTAGCGAAGATTCAGAAATAGTAAGCCATTATATAAAGCTTTTATTGGAACTAAAAAAAACAGAAAAGGCAAATAAGATATACCTTAAGTATTTAGAAATTAACCCAGAAGATAAAAAATTAATTGAAATTAAGAAAATACTAAATGAAATATAAAGTAATATTATTGTCTTTTATATTTATAGGTTTAAGCGGCTGTGTGAACCTAGAAGTTAGTGAAAAAAATAATTCCGTAGCTGAGACATTGCATAAAAAGAATAATCTTTATGAAGAATACAAAGTTACTGGAGTAATTAAATTCAAACAAAAAGAAAATAATATATCTTCTAGATTTAATTATAAGAAAGATAGGGATTCCGAGACTATAGAGTTTCTAGATTTTTTTAATAATATTATTATAGCTTTCGAGGTTACTCCAGGAATTATAAAAATAAAGAATGCTAAAAAAAATATAAATTCGAAGGCGTTAAAAGAAATTATAAATAAGCCAATCTTTAAAAATATTATAGTTAATTTTTCTGGAATTCTAAGTGGCGATATAAAAGACAAAGATTCTATCGTAGATTATAAAAATGGCTTACATGAAAAAATTAAAACTAATGAGTATGAGATAGACTACAAATCTTATAATAAAATGTTGCTGCCTACCCACTTAGAAATAAATTTTTTAAAAATATTGTTTTCTATAAAAATATCGCATTGGGAACTCCAGAAGTAATGATTTTAAAGTCACCAGCAAAAATTAATTTATTTTTAAATATTATAAAAAAAAGAAACGATAATTACCATGATATTGAGACGTACTTCCAGCTAATTAGTTTGTATGATGAAATCTCTCTAGAATTAATCTCAGGGTCTCAAATAAAATTTAATACAAACATTGATTCTTTGTGTAATAAAGATAACTTATGCGTTAAGGCTGCAGAATTATTAAGAAGCCAGTTAGATAATAAACTGAAATACAATGTCTCCATAAAATTATCTAAGAATATACCTGTTGGCGGCGGCCTAGGCGGAGGCAGTTCCAACGCAGCTTCTGTGCTTTTGGGTTTAAATGAATTGTGGGATTGCAATCTACCTCTAACTGAATTATCTAGACTTGCCACAAAATTAGGATCAGATGTTCCGGTTTTTATTGATGGCTTCTCTTCATATGCAGAAGGTACTGGATGTATATTGACAAAACATAGATACGAGAAAAAATATTTTCTTGTTGTTTTTCCTGGTTTTCACGTGTCTTCAGAATATATGTATAGTAAATATAAAATAAAAGATTGTATTAAACGCATAAATTTAGATAATATGCATCAAAATATTGGTTTTAATAGTTTCGAAGATTTATTATGTAGTGAGCATCCAGAAATTAAGGGTCTCCTAGGTATATTAAGAAAAGAGGGCAATGGGTCAGTATCAGGTTCAGGCAGTTGTTTATTCTCAATGTTTGATGACAAGATTAGTGCAACTAATGCCAGCAAAAATATACCAAGTAATTGCCAAACTTATATAGTGCATAGTTTAATATAGAACATAATTTCTGTATAATATAATACAAATATTGGGCCGTGGCGAAGCGGTTAACGCATCAGGTTTTGATCCTGACATACGTAGGTTCGATCCCTACCGGCCCAGCCATTTAATAAATTTATCTGATTTGGAATAATTTCTACAATACTTCGAATCTATTTTTATATTTTTACTTCTTTTTCCATCATTTTGTATTATTATTATTCTTAACGATTTTAACTTCTCAAGGCGTGTCATGTCAGATTACGAAGGTCTAAAAGTTTTTACAGGCAACTCAAATATAGAATTAGCGAATAAAATTGCAAAAAAAATAGGAATTCCTCTGGGGAAAGCATTAGTCGGCCGCTTCAGTGATGGAGAAGTTCAGGTTGAACTGCATGAAGACGTTAGAGGTAAAGATGTTTTTGTAATCCAATCAACCTGTCACCCTACTGATAATAATCTCATGGAGCTACTCATAATGGTAGACGCGTTAAAAAGGTCTTCGGCAGGTCGCGTCACAACCGTTATTCCGTATTTTGGATACTCAAGACAGGATAGGCGTGTTCGATCAATGAGGGTCCCTATATCTGCCAAGGTAGTCGCAAACTTAATTAGTACTGTTGGAACAGATAGGTTATTGACTGTTGACTTGCATTCAGATCAAGAACAGGGTTTTTTCGATATACCAGTAGATAATATATATGGTTCCCCAATTTTAATATCAGATATGTGGAAGAAAAAATATCCTAATATTGTGATTGTTTCACCTGATACAGGTGGGGTTGTAAGGGCTAGAGCAGTTGCAAAGCAATTAGGTATCGATGACTTAGCTATTGTTGATAAAAGAAGAGAGAAAGCTAATGAGTCAGAAGTTATGAATATTATTGGAGACGTTAAATCAAAAACATGCTTAATTGTTGATGATATGGTAGATACGGCCGGAACTCTTTGCAAGGCCTCAGTAGCCTTAAAAGAAAAAGGCGCTATCGCTGTAATGGCATACACTACCCACCCTGTATTATCAGGACATGCCATTAAAAATATAGAAGAATCTGAGATTGACGAGTTAGTTGTCACAGACACCATTCAATTGTCAGCAGACGCTCAAAAGTGTAAAAAAATACGACAACTTTCTGTTTCGAACTTATTAGCAGAGTCTATTATTAGAGTTCATACGGAAGAATCACTTAGTTCTTTATTTACAGAGTAAAAAAACTTGTTCTTATGGCAGTTTTAATTGATAATACGGCCTCTTAAATTATTTTGAAACTGATATGGAATTTTTAATAAACGCAGAAAAACGAGAAACAAAAGGTACGTCTTCATCAAGAAACACTAGAAGACTAAACTTAGTGCCAGCTATAATATATGGGGCCGGTAGCAAAGAACAAATGATTTCTCTAAATAAATTCGAGGTGAACAAGCATCTTGAAAGCGACGGATTCTATAGCCAAGTTCTTGATGTGAGTATAGATGGAGCTAAAGAACAGGTAATTCTAAGGGACATACAAAGACACCCTGCAAAGCAAGAAATACTACATATTGATTTTCAAAGAATTAGAGCAGACCAAAAAATAAATGTAACAGTACCAGTTAATTTCATTAATGAAGAAGTTTCTCCGGGAGTGAAAGTAAGCGGCGGTATAGTTAGTCATTTAATAACCGAATTAGAAATCATATGTTTACCTAAGGATATCCCAGAAAATATTACGGTAGATATGGTAGATTTAGAGTTAGATCATCCTATCCACTTAAAAGACCTAACGCTTCCAACGGGCGTAGAACTTACTTTATTGCAACGTGGTGGTGATGATGCTGGAGAAATGGGCGTTGTTGTCATTCATATGGCGAAAGCAGAAGAAGAAGAAGAGGTGCTAGACGAAGCTCCAGTAGCTTCTGAAGTAGCATCTGATCAGAAGAATGATGAAAGTAATGAGCAGGATAAAGATAAAGAAACTGAAGAATAAAAACCTAATCAAAGCCCAATGTCAAATAATGATAAAGGAAGTTTGCCAAAAATAAAATTAATTGTTGGCTTAGGTAATCCTCAAGAAAACCTTCTAGGCACGCGTCATAATGTGGGTTATTGGTATCTAGATAAGTTCTTAGAAAAATTTAATGTTACTCTATCTGAAGATAAAAAAATAAATAGTTACCTATCTAAAATAGACTATAAAGATGAGCAAATTTTCTTAATGAAACCCACATTTTTTATAAATGATAGCGGTAAATCTGTTTCTAGCTTTATAAAATATTATAAAATTACACCCGAAAGTATTCTAGTTATTCATGATGATATAGATCTTGATGTTGGTGATATAAGATTGAAATTTGGTGGTGGTCATGGTGGTCATAATGGATTAAGAGACATCATTAGTCATTTAGGTAAGGATTACTGGAGACTGAGAGTAGGTGTTGGCCATCCAGGCGAAAAATCATTAGTACATAATTACGTTTTAGGTAAACCATCAAAAAAAGATGAACTAGAGATTAATATTTCTATTAGTGGGTCTTTTGAAGTTATCGATATATTACTTGATGGTGAGTATGAAAAGTTTACAAAAATACTACACACAGGATAAATCATGGGATTTAAATGCGGAATTGTTGGTTTACCAAACGTTGGAAAATCGACATTATTTAATGCTTTAACAAAAAATGAAGTGGCTGCTGAAAACTATCCTTTTTGCACAATTGATCCTAATGTTGGGATTGTAGAAGTTAATGACACTAGATTAACTAGATTATCAAAAATCGATCAACCAAAAAAAATCATTCCAGCAGTTATTGAGTTTGTTGATATAGCAGGTTTAGTGGCTGGGGCATCAGAGGGTGAGGGTTTAGGGAATAAATTTTTAGCTAATATTAGAGAGACAGATGCAATAGCCCATGTAATAAGATGTTTTGAGGATGATGATATAACTCATGTAGCAGGAAAAATTGACCCTATATCTGACATTCAAACAATTAATACTGAATTATTATTATCAGACTTAGCAATTGTTGAAAAAAGTTTAGTTCGTTTAAGGAAGCTCGCTAAAACAGGTAATAAGGAAATAATGTCAGAACTAAAGGTAATGGAAGAAATTGAAGGAGAGTTAAACAACGGTAATTTCTTACAAGTTATATATAAAGAAAATAAAGATTTGCTTAAGCAGTATAATTTTTTAACAGCAAAACCATTTTTTCTAATACTAAATGTTGCTGATGATGAAATTAACGGTAATCAATTTACACAAGATGTTGCAAAATACTGCGATGAAAACGATATATCTCATATCATTATTTCCGCAAATATAGAATATGATTTATCTATGATGAGTGATGAAGAGAAAAAAGAATATTTTGAATTATATAACCTTACGGAGTCCGGAATAGATAGAGTGGCTAAACATGGGTACGATATTTTAAACTTGGGTACATTTTTTACTTCAGGTCCGACAGAGACAAGGGCATGGACTATTAAAAAGAATGCATTAGCCCCGGAAGCGGCAGGAAAGATTCATACCGATTTTCAAAAAGGTTTCATTAGAGCAGAAGTTATAGCATTTGAAGACTATGTTCAGCTCAAAGGAGCGGTAAATGCTAAAAATGAAGGTAAAATGAGATTAGAGGGAAAAGAATATCAAGTGGTAGAAGGAGATATTGTTGTATTTAGGTACAACGTTTAAGTATAATACCATTTTCAAATTGGCTATGTAGCTCAGCTGGTTAGAGCGCAGCACTCATAACGCTGAGGTCGGTGGTTCAATTCCACCCATAGCCACCAGGATTTTTCCACCCTAATTTAACTTATTGATTTCATTCGTTTCACTTTTTAAAATAGCTTAAAAATACTTCCTTAATTTCCCATTTCATGGGAATATAGATGGGTATATAGGATTGAAATTATGAAAATAAAACTACTCGCAATGTGTTTGCTCTTATCAGGATTCATGTTGCTTGCAGCATGTTCAGCAACAGGACCAAAATTAAGCTCTCTCGACCCAGAGACTTTAGTAGTAAATGAAGATGTAGCACAATTTATATTTTATAGAGTTGGTTATTTTGGAAACGCTATAAAACCATTAATATATGTGGACGAAACCCCAACTGGAAAATGTGAAACGGGTGGAGTATTTATTGTTAATGTAAATGAAGGTGATTATATAATTAAAACAACAACGGAAAAAGAGGATAGCTTGTCGTTCAAAATTTTTAAAAATGAAAAAATCTATATTAATTGCGAAATGGCTTGGGGTTTAATTGTTGCCAGACCAAAACTAGTTAGAGTCACGAATCTTACAGGTGAGAAGGCAACAAAAAATCTATCTTTTACTGGAAAATTTAACCTGAATAAAGACTAATATAAAAAGCTAAACGAAAAAAAATTAACTTTACATTAGTACGTTTCTCATAATAAGATAAACTTTAAAAATAAATAAAATTTAAAATATGATTAAGCATTCAAGTATAAAGTATTTAGGTACTATTTTTATAATATTAATTTTTTCTATTTTTTTGAGTTCTTGTACATCAGCAAAAAAAGCTATGGAGATTCAGGCGGTTAGAATGCCTGTAGCCCCATATTTAAAAATGACATGTGGAGAGCTAATTTCCGAACAAAGACTAATATTAAGGGATTTGGAAAGCGCTGGAGTAGCAGTAGACAAAAAATACAGTTCCGAGAAAAACACCGAGTTAGTAGCCTGGATATTATTTTTTCCAGCAGCATTTATGTTTGATGGTAATGAGGCTGAAGCTTCTCAATTAGCAGCTTTGAAAGGCCAGGCTGACGCTATACAAGAAGCATTATTAATTAATAAGTGTGGCGCAGAATAGCTCTGTCATAAAATAAAAATTTTGATGGGTATATACATGGGAATATGAAAATCCCACCACTCAAATAGACCTATAGATAGGCATATTCAGATGCACCCATAGCCACCAGGATTTTTCCACCCTAATTTAACTTATTGATTTCATTCATTTCACTTTTTAAAATATCTTAAAAATATTTCCTTAATTTCCCATTTCATGGGAGTATAGATGGGAATATAGAGTTAAAATTTAATAGGGGGAATTATGAGAAATTTTTTAATTATAG
>Ga0209709_10000654_pt1 | contig 32756 bp, 29 predicted proteins | sample ArcticOcean_MG_C_2_FD_187435 | JGI IMG/M metagenome (GOLD analysis project Ga0209709, IMG submission 187435) | Marine microbial communities from western Arctic Ocean - ArcticOcean_MG_CB4_136 (SPAdes) (version 2) | ecosystem: Environmental > Aquatic > Marine > Oceanic | place: Arctic Ocean... | reverse complement strand
GTAATCGCTGCTAGTCCTACCCGTAAGGTCACTATAGTAAGTGGAGGTAATTCTGCTACAGCAACCCCAACAAAAAAGAAGGACGCTCCCCACAATACAGACAGAGTAACGAGCATCAGCCACTCCCAAAGGCCCATGGATGTATTAATAGATGATGTCATTATGAAAATCTCTAGGTGCGGATAGAGAGCCACTCCGCTCAATAGCGGATATTGGTGCCTTAGCAAGGATGTAATAGCTGTTAGACATACCGCATTCAATGACATTCTCACACTCTTAGTTCACTGTCAAAAGACTAAAATGCCTACTAGAATGTCTATCATTAGATCAAATGGCTAAATCTCCAGACAAGCTATCAAATGGATCTCTGGAAGCCTAATGTAGAGGTACTGACCACCGCTACTCTTTGATCTTCAATAAGATCCCGAGTAATATCAGAATCTAGTTGACGACCCCGCCTATCAAGCGGTCGTGATTGAATATATTAAAAAATTATTGAGTTGTTGTATGAAAAATGATGGATATGTAAAACATGTTTGACGATTTATCGGCTGAAAATCAGTTGCGATTTGATCTAGCCCTTATTCACCGCTATATGGCGGAGCATAATTGGAATGAAGGTGTTGTGAATCATTTAACAGCAATGTTGCCCGATAGTGACGAGCATTTTCTGGCTCTCCCATATGGCCTACATTGGTCAGAAGCCAAAAGTTCAGATTTTTTAGTAGCAGATTTTGATGGGAATGTGATTTCAGGGGTTGGCGAAGTTGAACCAAGCAATTTGAATATTCATGGGGCAATTCATAAAGAGGTCCCACGTGCCAGAGCTATTTTGCATTCACATCAACCAAACATAACCGCACTGACATTGCTAAAAGATCAGACTGTAACTATGTCCAGCCAACATGCGCTGCGCTTTGCCGAACGTATGGCCTATCTTGACGTATATGGCGATCCTGCTGATCCCGCTATTGGTGACACTATCGTTGACAGTTTGAAAACTAAGGATGTATTGATGTGCGCCAACCATGGTGTCATCGTCTCTAGGCCCTATTTATGGGATGCTTTTGACGATCTCTATTTCTTGGATCGCGCATGTGAAATTCAATTAAAGGCCATGTATACAGGACGAGAGCTTAATATTATGCCAGAGGCTATAGCTAATGATTACGGTCGAAAGATTATTAAGTGGAGCAAAATAGAAGGTGAAAAGCATTTTATAGCACTGCGCCGTATATACCATAAAAAATACCCTGATTTAGTTCAATGACCTAGTTTGGAACCTTAGTTACAACCAAGGCAAAGGCTCGCTACCATTTGTCGTATGTATTTTTTATGACTTGTTTGATAGCGCAAGCCCGCATTAATATTCAATAAAGGCTTTGTCAACTAAAGGGATTTGACTGATCTCTCAGACAATTGTTTGTTGCTGCAGCACACAAAAACGTTGCCAATCCTGATAGGCACTTCGCATCACCGATGGGTTGTCTTTTTAGCTTTCTTGCTAGCTTTTCTCTATAAGACCGTTCTTGTTATGCTATTTTAGAATATAGTTATATCATTTTATAGAATATATTCAGTATTCACAGTCTAAATCATTATTTTCATTGCACTTTAGCTGCGCTCTTGATAAAAATAGATAGTTTTTCATTGCTCAAAAAAGCCACAATAAAACATACTAATAACTCAGATAGATTTTTCTTTCTACCACATGCACAGGTAATTCCATGCTTATCGGTATACCCAAGGAACCTATGGTTGGCGAAACTCGTGTCGCTGCCACTCCAAAAACAGTAGCACAGTTAATAAAGCTTGGTTTTGACGTTTGTATTGAGTCTAGCGCGGGGCTTGCTGCCAACTTTGATGATGCTTCTTACGAAGCTGCTGGAGCATCTATTAACGCCGACACCAAAGCCGTGTACCAGAGTGATTTAGTGCTCAAGGTAAACCCTTTGTTAGAGCACCCTAATCAGAAGTGTCATGAGTTAGACTTGCTCAAACAAGGCGGTCACTTAATCAGCTTCATGGCCCCCGCCCAAAACGAAGACCAACTCAAACAGCTTGCAGAGCGCAATATAACCGCTATGTCTATGGAGTCGGTGCCACGCATATCGCGCTCTCAGTCGATGGATGCTTTGAGTTCCATGGCCAACATCGGTGGTTATCGGGCTGTGATTGAAGCAGCCCATCACTTTGGTCGTTTCTTTACCGGCCAAATCACTGCCGCAGGCAAAGTACCACCCGCTAAAGTACTGATTATAGGTGCAGGTGTTGCAGGACTTGCAGCATTGGGCGCAGCAGGTAGCTTAGGCGCTATCGTGCGAGCCTTTGATACCCGCCCCGAAGTAAAAGAACAAATTAACTCTATGGGTGCTGAGTTCCTAGAAGTAGAAATAGAAGAAGAAAGTGGCTCTGGTGATGGTTATGCCAAAGTCATGAGTAAAGCCTTTATTGAGGCCGAAATGGCCCTATTTGCTGAGCAAGCCAAAGAAGTGGACATCATCATTACCACGGCCATGATTCCCGGAAAACCATCACCCAAGCTAATTACCGCTGCAATGGTCGCTAGCATGACCCCAGGCAGTGTAATAGTAGATTTAGCCGCTGGTGGCGGTGGTAACTGTGACCTCACCGAACCCGGAAAAGTCGTCACCACAGACAATGGCGTGACGGTGATCGGCTACACAGATATGCCCGCTCGCCTGCCCAGCCAAGCCTCACAGTTGTACGGCACTAACTTAGTTAACTTACTAAAACTGCTTTGCCCTGAGAAAGATGGCGAACTCGTAGTCGACTTTGAAGACCCCATTATGCGGGGTGTTACGATAACTAAAGATGGCGCAGTCACATGGCCTGCCCCTCCTATCCAGGTTGCTGCGGCGGCACCTAAGAAAGCTGACGACAGCGCTCCTATTGAACCTGCTAAACAGGAGATATCGGTGCCTGTGAAGTATGGTTTAGGCGCAGCGGGCCTAGCTTTAGTAGGTTGGATTGCCCTCAATGCGCCGGCAGCCTTCTTAGGTCATTTTACAGTATTTGTATTGGCCTGCATTATTGGTTATTACGTGGTTTGGAACGTAAAGCATGCCTTGCACACCCCCCTTATGGCAATCACTAATGCGGTCTCTGGCATTATTGTTGTGGGGGCTTTGTTACAGGTGGGCGATGAGCTTAATCTCGTCTCGATTCTTGCGCTGATCTCTGTGCTCATCGCATCCATTAACATCGCTGGTGGCTTTTATGTCACCAAGCGTATGTTAAAAATGTTCCAGAAATAGGAGACGACCAATGCAAGCAGGTATGGTTATCACAGCTTACATTATCGCCGCTGTATTATTTATCATGGCCCTTGGCGGCCTATCCCAACAAGAGTCAGCTAAACGTGGTATTTGGTTTGGTATCGTGGGCATGGGCATTGCCTTAGTCGCGACTTTACTAAGCCCTAAGGTTATTAGCCTCACCACGGGGCTGAGCTACATTATCATTGCTATGTTAATTGGCGCAGCTATTGGCATTTATATGGCTAAGCGAGTGGCTATGACCGAAATGCCCGAATTGATAGCGATACTCCACAGTTTTGTGGGTTTAGCTGCAGTGTTTGTGGGTATTAATAGTTACTTAGATCATTCCCAAGAACTGACTCCGGTGATGCAAAATATTCACTTGGTTGAAGTATTCTTAGGAGTGTTTATTGGTGCAATCACTTTTACAGGCTCTATTGTAGCCTTTGGTAAATTACGTGGCATCATGTCATCCAAAGCCCTTAACTTGCCTCATCGACACAAACTAAATTTACTGGCTTTGCTGGCCAGTGCAGTCATGTTAGTACAATTTGTTAATCAAGGTGGCAACGACACCCACCTAATTATTATGGGTCTCATTGCCTTAGTGTTTGGCTGGCATTTGGTGGCCTCCATAGGTGGTGCTGACATGCCTGTTGTGGTGTCAATGCTCAATTCTTACTCCGGTTGGGCTGCAGCTGCCGCAGGTTTCTTGCTAGGCAACAACTTATTGATTGTTACCGGTGCCTTGGTAGGTTCTTCTGGCGCAATTCTCAGCTACATTATGTGCCGGGCCATGAATCGCTCCTTTATTTCCGTCATTACTGGTGGTTTTGGCAACGATCCTATTGTTAGCGATGAGGATGAGGAAGGTGAAGTGCAACCCACTACTGCCGAAGAAGTGGCCAGTATGTTGACCAATGCTAAGTCTGTGGTCATTACCCCAGGCTACGGCATGGCCGTGGCGCAAGCGCAATACCAAGTACAAGACATTACCCAAAAACTGCGGGCTCAAGGTGTAGAAGTACGCTTTGGTATTCACCCTGTAGCTGGACGTTTGCCAGGCCATATGAACGTATTGTTGGCAGAAGCTAAGGTACCTTACGACATCGTTTTGGAGATGGACGAAATCAATGACGACTTAGCTAATACTGATGTGGTACTGGTGATAGGCGCCAACGACACGGTTAACCCAGCGGCGAAAAAACCAGGCAGCCCCATTGCAGGAATGCCAGTACTCGAAGTATGGCACGCTAAAAACGTTGTGGTATTTAAGCGCGGTATGGCATCAGGCTATGCTGGAGTACAGAATCCTTTGTTCTTTATGGACAATACCAAAATGCTGTTTGGTGATGCAAAGAGCTCGTGTGACCAAATAGCGAGTAATATTTGATGGGCCATTAGGTTTTAAAGGCCTGTAGACCATTGATAGAATGGTTTATGAGCCTTTTTTGTGCCTTATGGAAAAGTTGTAATCATCAGCTGCTACTAAAACAACTATTTGATGGCAGAAGATCGCTGCACTGTTAGCAAAGCCACGCCAAACACAATTACTACACCGCCAATTAACATAGGTTGATTCACCGGCTCTCCTAAGAACAACCAGCCCCCCAAAATAGAAAACACAGGTAGCAAAAGCAAATAGGGCCCTGCTTGAGACGCCGGGTAACGGCCCAGCACATGATACCAACAGGTATAACCAAGCGCTGTCATAACTACCCCTAAATAGGCCACTGCACCCCATACGGCAATTCCTGCATGGCTAATGTGATACCAGTGCTGATCTTCAACGAGAAGAGATGCCACAAATAATTGGGGTGCAGCAAATACCGAAACCCAAGCGATGGTGCCCATACCCGAAAGACGGTCAGGCTGACTCTCCGTTAAGCGACGCATTAAAGCCTGTCCTAAGGCCCACATAAAAGCCCCACTTATAGCTAAACTTATGCCTACCCACTTACCCAGTAAGTTAGGGGCGCCCGTAAGAATATAGATGCCCACAAATGCAACAGCTAAGCCCGCTAGCTGTCGGACGGTAAGACGATCACCAAGCCAAACAGCGCTAATGAGCAATAAAAATGGCGTTTCAATCTGCACAATCAAGGCTGTTGTGCTGGCGTCCAGTAGTTTCAAGCCATTATAAGACAAGCCATATTGCAAGGTAGAGCCCACCAGCGCAACCAGTGCTAAAGACTTACGCATGCCCCTTGGTACGGGCACAAACCACACCAACAATAAAGCCGTAACGGAAAACCGAAGAGCCATCAGTAAAATGGGTGGAAACTGATCAACCGCGGGTTTGGCTATCACTAAGCCCATACCCCAGACTAGGGGTACCATGAGGGCAATCAACGCATCAGTTGGTTTCATATACTGGGCCTTAGCTTTGTGGCTGCTCGCATAAAGCTATGTTTAATTTGCATTGCAGGGGCCTATGGTTCCTTCTGCAGGAATTGACTCTGGGTCAAGGGCATCTTTAATTCTTTTTATAATAATATCAACATATTTATTAATTTTACAACTGGCTGTTCACTAGCCTGGATAATCGGCCTTTAACCGCGCATACATACCAATGGTTCCTCTCTCACGCACGATAAAGGAGGTCCAAGTGACAGATTATTCACAACACCATCTTCACAAACAAGTTCATTAAAAAGCACTACTTTTTTAGACGTGAATACCAATAGTTTGCTAATTACACATATATTGCTATGATGTGCTCAGTCAATACGCTAATCCTTAGCTTGGCTAAACAAAAATAACAAACTCTTATGAGGCAGTATATGATTGATAATATCGTAGGTAGTATTAAAAAGTTAACTGAAGCGGGTATGGCACTGATTGCACTAGCCATTGTTTTAGAAGTGATTTTTGGTGCTAACGTGGCTTTTGTAGGTGTTGGCGTTGTTGAGAATGTTCTCAGCATTGTTGGTACTCTAGGCGGAGAAGGTTTGGTAGGTTTAGCCTCAATCGCAGTCATCTACGCTCTATTCAACCGAAAATAGAGAACGTTTAGCTAGATAAAAGCCCACATATATGTGGGCTTTTTTGATTCTACGGTGAATAAAGCACCTTACAAGCACCGTGTTACTGTAACCCTCCTCAAATATTGAATCCAATGCCACCCAAAGTGCAGCAACTGATCTAGATTTGAATCGGGTTCAGTCATATTCTCGAGGCTAGCCTAAGATGTATCTATGCTAAATAAATTATGCAATGTTAGCTGTTGAGGGGTGACCCAACATTAAAGCGAAGCTAATTGATAAAGAGGTCATAGATTGATTTACCCTAAGTTTAGCCAAAGCTCACTAGTGCTTCTTGCAGCAGCTATTGTTTCTGCCGCGCTTGGATCAATCCATGCGTTTTCTATACTTTTGGTTCCACTCGAAACACTGTTTCTCACCACACGTTCTGCTGTCTCACTCACCTATTCTCTTGCTTTAGTCTCGTTATCTATTACCGTGTTACTTGGCCATCGCATTTATGGCCGATCATCCCCCGCTGCTATCATTATGGCTTCGTGCACGTTAGCTGCTATCGGGACTTTTATCGCCGGGGTGGGGGCGTCTCTCTCGGCTGTGTGGCTGGGTTATGGGGTAATTTTCGGTGCAGCCAATGGGCTTGGCTATGGGTTTGGATTGCAACTTGCGGCTCAGGCCAATCCTGGGCGCGAAGGCTTGGCTATGGGCGTTGTGACAGCAGCGTATGCTTTTGGAGCAGTTGTATCCCCCACCCTATTTAGTGCCATATTAGAAACCCTTAGTTTTCGAGCTGTAATGGTGACGCTGACGGCCGTGTTGCTAGCCTCAGGCATATTTAGTGGGGCGATACTCAAGTGCGTTGGGGCACAATTTCGCACAGATAAGCATCGCTCTGTCACCACTTCCGCTTCACTTCGAAGTCAGCAGCTCTTGTGGCTTGGGTATTTTGGAGGGGTGTTAGCTGGCCTCATGGTCATTGGTCATGCTGCTGGGGTTGCAGCCGCATTGCAGCCAGGCATTTCGCCCTGGCTCGCGCCTATGGTGATAGCAGCCTTTAATTTGCTTGGCAGTCTGATTGGTGGTCGCCTCGTTGATAAAGTGAGACCAGAAGGCTTGCTGGCCGTGTTGGCTGTGATTACAACTAGCGCACTCATTAGTTTGGTCGTATTTGGAAGGTTAGGCGGGCTCTTGATTAGCTTAAGTGTTATCGGCTTTGCCTACGGCGGCACCATTGCGGCATATCCAGCCGCCATCGCAAAGCTGTTTGACGTTAAGGACAGTGCTAGAATTTATGGCCGTGTGTTTACAGCATGGGGATGCGCCGGACTGCTTGGTCCATGGTTTGCAGGGTTTCTTTTCGATATAAGTAGAGACTACCAATTAGCTTTACTGATTGCCGCCGCTTTTAGCCTGGTTTCGGTCCTGGCCGCGGCTCTATTATCAGTGGTCCATCGGCATGCCCGTGGTTAATTTTAATACATGACGGCCATCGCTCAGTCGATATCCAGTGTATTTTACTGCTCCTTTTGGTGATACCTATCGCACGAGCGTAGGCAGTATTTCAACAAACCCCAACCCGACTTGCTACATGGCTAGTACACTCTCGAATCACTTTTCACAGTTTGCACTATTGGACTTGCTTATCCATTTTAACGACACATACCAAAAGCACGCAGGCAGTACAATTAAGGCTCCAAGTAGCAATAAAACAAAAATAATCGGTGCTAACTAAAACTTCTTGCGAGCTTTCATGAAGCCCCATAAATTTTTACTTAGATCTAACATTAAAATGGATTCTTCATACTGGTTTCAATTTCTTCACTGTTAACAATTCTGTAAGTCAATAATGTGTAATCAAGCTTTCTTGAAAGTAAATCTTTACCAAAGAGCTTGATAACTAGGCCAAAAGGCATCAACACACAGTAAAATATAATGCCTAAGATAAATTGCTGCAAGGCTGGCAACAAACCAAGGCGTTGGCCCCTATAATAGCCAGCCAACTGCTTTGCTCTGCTCCAGGCCTACGCTAAGAGGCTAAGACCTTACTGAGTCATGATGTTAAGCCAATCATTAACCCACTGTTTGCGGTTTTGATTGATTTGAGCAGTATCTAGCTGCAATACCTGGGCAGGTTTAATTAGCTTACCGTAGGCTTCTGGCATTTCTGTAGGCGTGTTTACAGGATACATCACGTTGCTTAGGGGTAGGTGTTTTTGAAAGCCCTCACTCACCATGAAGTTGAGGAAATCGTCGGCAAGCTCTGAATTTTTAGACGCCTTAAGCTTAGCCGCAACTTCCACTTGGAGATAATGACCTTCTTCAAACGCAGCCGCTTGGTATTGCTCTGTACCTTCAATAGCCATATGGTAGGCAGGAGAAGTGCTGTAGCTTAATACCATGGGGGCTTCCCCCGCTAGGAACAAACTAAAATAAGCTTCGCTCCAACCTTTGGTGGTGGTTAAAATATTGTCAGACAGTTTGGACCAAGCTGCATCGGTGTTGTCACCATAAACAGACTTCATCCACAATAATAAACCTAATCCTGGCGTACTTGAACGTGGGTCTTGAATGATAATTTTTAATTCTGGCCCAGCGTTCACTAACTCATCTAAACTCTTAGGCGGGTTAGGCATAAGTTCGGTGTTGTAAACAAATGCAAAGTAGCCATAATCGAATGGCACAAAGGTATCGTCTTGCCAATCAATGGGCATTTCTAAAGCGCTGGTATCCACTGTGTGGGTAGTAAACAGACCACTTTTTTTAGCGTCATCGACTAAGTTTAAATCTAGCCCTAGCACTATGTCAGCTTTTGTGGATGCGCCTTCTAACTTTAGGCGCTGCAACATGGCAACAGCGTCTTCCATGCCCACTAGATTTAATGTGCAGCCACATTGCTCTTCAAAGGTGGGTTTTATGAGTGGTCCCATACCCCAATCTGACACGAAGGAATCGTAGGTATACACCGTAAGTTCTTTTTTGGGTGCATCGTTAGCTAACGATGGCGTGGTGGCAATCAATAAACTAAGACAAGTGGCGGCAAAATAAGCCGTATAATGAGACATAAGTACTCCTAAAAATTAACTGGTTAATTTCTATGACGGCCAATGATACATTGGCACTATTAGGAGGAGGGAGCGGCGCAAGGCTGGCTTACGTGGATGCGTTTCCTTGTTCCCTACGCTGGCATTATCCAGATCAGGTCCAACGGGATTCACATAAGTGATCTCAGCCCAACGCGTTAATTTTGAAATTAACTAGGCACCCCGACAAGTCATAGTGGGCGTAATATAGACTAAAGTTAGCCTTGATTGCAAGGCTAGTACTGATGATTATTAGAATGTAATATATTTGCACTGAGGTTTAAATATAGTACAGATTTATTGTTTCAATTATCTTAATGGAAGTACCCTTATATGCTTGGAACCGAGGACCTTTGGTTATTCATCAGCGCAGGCATTGCCCTCAATCTAGTTCCTGGTCAGGATTTTGTATTTGTTGCCAGCCGCAGTGCCAGCCAGGGTTTTGGAGCGGGTTCCGTGGCAGCTCTGGGGATTGGTGCAGGTACCCTAGGCCACATATTTGCTGCTGCTTTTGGTATTTCGGCACTATTGGCAGCTTCCGAAAATGCCTATCTATTGATCAAGGTACTCGGGGGTTTGTATTTGCTCTATATGGGTTTATCTATGTTATTTAAACGAACCGTACCGGCAAATAGTGTGTTTGTTTCGCTTAGCACCTCATCCAACAAAACTATTTTTTACCAAGGTTTTTTAACCAATGCCTTAAACCCTAAAGTGGCGTTATTCTTTATCGCTTTTGTGCCACAGTTTATTGCTGCAGATTCAAGCAACGTAAGCTTATCATTTTTATTTTTAGGGTTTTTATTTAGCTTTAACGGCCTTATTTGGTGCTTAATAGTGGCTTGGTTTAGCGCCAACATTAGCGCCAAGTTAAAACACCAGGCACACCTGAAACGCTGGAGCAACCTGCTGGCAGGAGGCCTATTTAGTTATTTTGGTATTAACCTTTTAATGAGCTCAAATCACTAAAATACTTCTGTAATGCAGGGGCAAAATAGATGATTTCTTTATAAGTCGCCACGGCTTTGGGCATCGAACTTATTACCGTTTTTAGTTGCGTTAGTGCATGGGGCACCTGAGTTAGGTTCATCATCGGATAGATATAAACCCTTATGGTAAAAGCTATGGCGTTGGTTTGAGGTAACCGTGTGAGAGTTTGCCGTTCGCAGCGGTAATATAAGGGCGTATTGGCTGCATGAATCACCTTATCTTCAGGCAGTTGTGCCAATTGTGTATTCGCCTGCAGTGACCAATTAAATCTCTGAATCGGCTTTTCTACTGTGAGGTAATCAAAAAAACGATCTATTTTTGGCGTCAACTTTTGATGAATGGTAGGCACGGGGTCATGAATCCTTGCCATAGGCTGGCCTATTTTTTCTGCCAAATGCCAGCTGCTCGGGCTGCACAAACTTGCTGCCGTAAGGCAATAGTGGCCATCTAATTTCTGCATAATGAGTAAATCATCCGCTACCCATAATGATGCCTGCCACAAAGGATGGGTGTTGGCTGCAGCCAACTCAATGCCATTTGGCAAATAGCTCAACCCATCTGCAACAGGACAGTATAAATGACTATGTTGATCTAGCAGGTGTCTCTTTAGCTCAAAAGCCAGCTCCTGTTGGGCCACATAGGCACTCGGCAAGGCGTCGAATATATGCTGCTGCTGTAATTCCTTTAATAACAGCTTATGTTCCAAGTATCTTGGGTAGTGTTCATCTGGCTCAATCCAATTACGTCTATCTATAGGCTCCAGACCCATAGAAATAGGATCTTTGTGCTGCATGTGTGGCAGGTATTTGGGCACCTCAATGGCAATATTAATCATGCTCATGGCGCTGATCCACCACCTGCTCAACACGCTCTATAAGCAGGTCGATTTTCTTTTCCAGCTCTTTATTGTGCATCAAAATATCACTATTTTGCTGACGCAATTCTCTATTTTTTATATTTGTGTCTGCAAAACCAAGAATACGCTCGGCAATGAGGGCGCCAATAAAACCCACTAATCCCACCCCGACATAGAACATCAATGCCACCACCATACGCCCACCAATAGTGACGGGGAAATGGTCTCCAAAACCAATGGTACTGGCGCTCATTTGTAAGGTCCAAAAGGCATCAACGTAGGAGTTTATATTGCTATTTAGCGCTCCTCCTTCAAAATGCTGTAACGCCAAGGCCAATAGGGCAATAACGCTGTAAAGGAAGCATACACCAGCGGCCCCTAATGCTAATAGGCTATAGTTTCGAATGCCGTACTTGTCTGTTTTGTAGATGTGTTTATTCATCACCAGAATCTCTATTTTGAGGCCTCAGCCACCATACGTGCCGCAACAAAATCTTCAATGGAGGCGCCTACAGACTTAAACAAAGTGATACTTTGGCTGAGCCTCTGGTAGCTCATGCCACTTAGTTGGTGTAGATCTGCCTGAATATTTGCCATATTAAAAAACCCTTCCCTTGCAGCCTGTAACAAGTCTCCAGCTTCACCGTGAGCACCGGCATAGGTATCGACAAACACCTTGCTTTTGGCTACCAGCTCACCATCGGTTTCGCGCAAATCTGGGCGATATGCACCCACCAGATCAATGTGTGTACCCGCTTGCACCCACGCGCCTTTCACTAAGGCTTGGCTAGACAAAGTACAGCAGCTTATAACATCAGCTTCGCCACAGGCCTGCTCCAAATCACTAATGGCTTGAGCGCATTTAATTTCGCTAGCCACCGCTGTTGCTTTGGCTTGATCGCGGCCCCAAATTAATACCCTATTGATTGAGGGTCGCACACACATATGGGCGTGGACCAATTCTAGGGATAATCGCCCTGTGCCAACAATGAGCAGTGTTTGTGCATTTTTGGGGGCTAAGTAACGGGCAGCAAGTGCGGATGTAGCGGCAGTTCTTCGTGCCGTAAGTGTTGCTCCGTCTATTAAAGTAGACCAAGCACCTGTTTCGGCATCAGCCACAAGCACTTGAGCTTGTATAGCAGCAAGACTGCGGGCCGAATTGCTGGGTACTACGTTAACCAACTTCACTACAACCCCTGCATCTTGTGCCCAGGAAGGCATAATGAGCAAGGTACGGTCTGCTTGTGCAGGCTGGCTATGGCTCACAAGTTCGGGCACGGAATAATGCAGTCTTGGTGGCGCAGTAGCTGCCTCTTCACCTTTGGCAAAGGCATCATCCAACGCATCAATGAGTTCTGGGTATGGTAATAACCGTGCAGTTGTTGCCCCATCAATTACATGCATGATTCTATCCTTCCAGCTCATCTATGGTCCAATCTAACGCTGGCTGATACCAATCTGTCAGGGTTACTTGAAGCTGCCGTAAGGAGTGAATCAGCTGCGCTTTGTCAGCCATAGTGAAGTTAATGTGTCCGACTTTACGAACAGGCCTCACTTCTTTGCCATACCAAAAAACTTCGGCGCCTGGTAAAGCCAACCAAGCTAAATTGTAATCGATGCCAATAAGGTTAATCATGACACTGTTGTGCTTGATAACAGCAGGCGCAAGGGGCAAGTCTGCCGTTGCTCGTACATGGTACTCAAACTGGCTGATACTAGCACCCGATTGAGTCCAATGCCCACTATTATGCACACGTGGCGCAAGCTCATTGATAAGTAAGCGCTCACCTACTCTAAACAGCTCCATAGCCATTACGCCCACGTAATTAAGCTCATCCATTACTTTTTCAAGCATGGTTTCTGCTTCGTTTTGTAGGCTATATAAGCGCTCTAGAGGCGCCAAGGTTACCGTCAGAATACCGTCTTGATGACGGTTGAGTGCCAGTGGGTAGTAATGACATTCCCCGGCCCGATTTCGCACTCCAACAATGGACACTTCTTCGTCGAAGGCAATGGCTTGTTCTGCAATAACCTTATTGTGCCAGCCTTGGGGAATGGCACTATTTTGCCCTTCAACTAACCAATGTTGACCACGGCCATCAAATCCACCGGTACGCTGTTTAAGCAATACTCGCCCGCCATATTGGGCGTGCAGACTGTTGGCCGTATGTTGATCTTCTACCAGTTGCCAAGGTGCGGTGGCTAAATTCAACCGGTCTAACAACTGCTTTTGTGTAACACGATCCGCCACCAAGCCAAATACATCTTGGTTCACAAAGTTGGGATGTGCAGCAAGTTGATCTGTGGCCTTGGTGGATGGCCACTGTTCGCGCTCTGCAGTAATCACATCTTCGTCTTCTAGAGGCAGGTTAGCATCCAACTCAATATCCACTGGGCGCAAATCAACTCCCAATGGTTGAGCAGCATGTTTAAGCATGGCTCCTAACTGACCCGCTCCCAATACCCACACACGTTTTATTGCTGGTTTCATAGCGCTTGAATTAACCTTTCCTTGGGTCGGGGTTATCTAATATAGCTTGAGTTTGTTCGGTGCGGAAAACTTCAATTCGTAGGGCCAGGTCAGCATCTTGGTTAGCCAGTATTTGGCTAGCCAGTAGGCCTGCATTAAAGGCCCCGGCACCGCCAATGGCCATACTTCCCACAGCCACGCCACGAGGCATTTGCACAATTGAGTAAAGGCTATCAACTCCACTTAAGGCTTTACTTTGTACCGGCACACCCAGCACGGGCAAGCGTGTTTTAGCTGCCACCATACCGGGCAAGTGAGCTGCACCACCAGCACCAGCAATAATCACTTGAATACCACGGCCCGCAGCTTTAGAGGAAAACTCCATGAGTTTGTCTGGCGTTCGATGAGCAGAAACCACTTCTACTTCGTAACTCACCCCCAAACGATCCATAATTTGCGTGGCTTCCTGCATACATGACCAGTCACTCTTAGACCCCATGATAACGGCAACTTTTGCGCCCATTGGTTATCCTCCAATAATGAAGTATAAATTTTACCACAGGGCTCCATAAGGCTAAACAAAGGAAAGTAAAACTAGCCTAATTCATTCAAAATTTGTTAAATTAAGCCCATGAAAGAGACACTAAACAATCTACAAGAAAATATTCTAGCCAGTAAGCACTGGATTTTTGATATGGACGGCACCTTAACCATCGGTGTGCACGACTTTACCATGATGAGAAGTGAGCTCGGTTTAGCTCCAGACGAAGGTATTTTGGAGACCGTGCAAGCCATGCCCCCTGAGCAAGCCGCACCCATGTGGGACAAAATTAATGCCATGGAGTATCACTTTGCCAGTTTAGCTAAACCTATGCCTGGCGCATTTGAACTACTCGAACACCTTCAAGAAAAGGGTGTCAATCTAGGCATATTGACTCGCAACGTTATGCCCGTTGCCTTACAAACACTTAAAACTTGTAACTTGGATGGGTTTTTTACTGCTAACAATATTTTGGATCGAGCTTCTTGCGAGCCTAAGCCTCATCCCGCTGGGATAGTATTATTGTTAGATCAATGGCGCGCAAAACCCAGCGATAGCGTGATGGTTGGCGACTACTTGTTTGACTTGGAAGCCGGCAAGGCGGCCAACATTGCCACAGTTCACATTGACACATCGGCACAGCACCCGTGGCCCCACATGACCGATTGGGGAATTAAAGATTTACACCAGCTCATAGATAATTAAATAATGCTTATCAGCCCCCTTTAAACCCTAGGACTGCCGGCGGGTATGGGACGGTGTTACTTCAAAGTACTGCCGATAACATTTGCTAAAATGCGGGTACGACACAAAGCCACAGGCCAGTGAAATATCACTCATACTTAGATGAGTTTGCGTGAGTAATTGGTGGCATCGTTTAAGGCGCAGCTCCAAATAATAACGCGTGGGGGTGCTACCTAAGTAACGCTGAAACTGACGCTCAATTTGTCGCCGTGTAATGCCAACTAAAGAAGCAATTTCTTCGGCTGACAACATTTCTTCCATGTTGTTTTCCATTAACCCAATAATGTCTTTAAGGTTTTGTGGCAACTGCGCATCAGCCTGATCACTGAGGAATGCCGGTTCACCCGCGTCATTAATACGATCACAGGTAAGAATATCGCAAATTCCTCGCACAAAGGGCCTGCCTCTCGCCTCTAACATGAGTTCTAGCATCATATCTAAAGCACTATTACCGCCGGCACAACTAAAGCGCTGGTTGTCGATAACGTAAGCTTTATCTTTCAAATTTATATCGGCAAAACTTTCCCTAAAACTGGCCCTATTTTCCCGATGGACCACACAAGCTTTACCATCAATAACACCCGCGTGGGCCAATGCAAATAAACCGTTCCACAAAGATCCCAGGGCCTTTTTTTGCACTTCAGATTGACGCAAGAATTTAATTAATTGAGGTGGAGCTTGCAACTCTACTCGCAAACCACCACAAACTACAAAAGCGTCCATATGGTCAAGGTTAAGCTCCCCTAATGCTTGATCAGCCATGGCAGCAAAACCCAAATCACTGCACACAGCAGCGCCATCTAAGCTCACCAAACGAAAGGTGTAGAGTTCTTCTTCACTGAGCAAGTTAGCGGTTCGCAAGGCATCTAAAGCAGAGGTTAGGGCCATCATGGAGAAGTTTTCTTGCAACAAAAAAGAGAAGTTGCGCAGCTCGCCCGGCTGTTTGTTAGTTACTGGGGCACGCACCGTTTCTAGGGGAAACACCTGCACCTTGGCTTTAGGTTGTATGGGTTCATTCATAAACTAACTATACCACTAATTTTCAGGAGGACCCGAGCAACTTGAAAAAGTGACGAGATGACTTGTAAGTCTTACTGCTTAGCCATACGATTCATGCCAGAATAGGCATATCAACAAATATTTGAGTTTTATTTATGAATTTCACCGGTACCGAAAAATACGTCGCCACCAAAGACTTACAAATGGCTGTTAACGCTGCTGTAATCTTGCAGCGCCCTTTGCTTATTAAAGGAGAGCCTGGCACCGGCAAAACACTACTTGCAGAAGAGGTTGCCGCTGCATTGGGGATGCCACTGATGCAATGGCATGTGAAGTCCACTACCAAGGCCCAGCAAGGCCTTTACGAATACGATGCTGTGTCACGCTTGCGTGATTCACAACTAGGCAGTGACCAGGTTCACGATGTGGGTAACTACATTAAAAAAGGCAAGCTATGGCAAGCGTTTGATGCAAATGAACGTGTTGTGTTATTGATTGATGAAATCGACAAGGCAGACATTGAATTCCCTAACGACCTGCTGGTAGAGCTGGACAAGATGGAATTCCATGTTTATGAAACTGGTGAACGGGTTCAAGCAAGACATCGCCCAGTGGTGATTATTACCAGTAACAACGAAAAAGAGTTACCTGATGCGTTTTTGCGCCGCTGCTTTTTCCATTACATTAACTTCCCCGACAAACACACTATGAAGGCTATTGTTGATGTGCACTACCCAGACATTAGCCAAGCTCTGGTGGCAGAAGCCATGCAGATGTTTTTCGATGTGCGTGCTATACCCGGCCTCAAAAAGAAACCATCCACCTCTGAATTGATTGATTGGCTCAAGCTTCTTATGGCCGATGAAATACCCGAAGATTTATTAGCTAATCGTGACCCAACCAAAGCTATCCCTCCGCTTTATGGCGCTTTGTTGAAAAATGAACAAGACGTTCAATTACTTGAGCGACTTGCATTTATGGCCCGCAGGGAGCAACGGTAGTTTATTATGTTGGTTAACTTTTTTTACACTCTAAAGCGTGCTGAAATTCCTGTTTCCATCAAAGAATACTTGGTGTTGCTGGAAGCCCTTCAACAACATCTAGCTTTTGCAGACATGGATGATTTTTATCACCTTGCCCGCATTTGCCTGATTAAAGATGAGGCTCACTTTGACAAATTTGATCGCGTATTTGGTGCTTATTTTAAGCAACTAGAAAGTCTAGAAGATGTACTTAGCGCACTCATTCCAGAAGAATGGCTGCGCTCAGAATTCATCAAGCAGTTGAGTGATGAAGAAAAAGCCAAGATCAAGTCTTTAGGTGGGTTAGAGGAACTCTTAGACGCCTTTAAGGAGCGCCTCAAAGAGCAAGAAAAACGCCACCAAGGTGGTAGTAAGTGGATTGGCACCGGAGGCACTTCCCCATTTGGTCACAGCGGTTATCACCCAGAAGGCATTCGTGTGGGTGGTGAAAGCCGCAACAAGAGTGCTGCCAAAGTATGGGAAAAACGCCAATTTAAAGACCTTGATGACAACGTTCAGCTAGGTACGCGCAACATTAAAGTAGCACTACGTAAATTGCGGCAATTTGCTCGTACAGGGGCAGCTGAAGAACTGGATTTAGACCACACCATTAGCGCTACGGCCAAAAATGCAGGCATGCTGGATCTTAAACTAGTTCCCGAACGCCACAACGCAGTAAAAGTGTTACTTATGCTCGATGTTGGTGGCTCTATGGACCCCTACATACAAGTGTGCGAAGAATTATTTGCCGCTTGCCGTACTGAGTTCAAACACTTAGAACACTTTTATTTTCATAACTTCGTTTACGAAAGCCTTTGGCGCAACAACATGCGAAGGCAAAATGAGCGTACCTCTTTACACGATATTATTCACACCTATGGGCGGGATTACAAAGTTATATTTGTCGGTGATGCCTCCATGTCACCCTACGAAATCAGCAGTCCTTACGGTAGTGTAGAGCACATGAATCCAGAGCCTGGCCATGCGTGGATGCAGCGTCTCACCACCCATTTCGATAAAGTCGCATGGCTTAATCCCGTCGCAGAGGACCATTGGCGTTACACTCACTCCATTGGCCTTACTCAGCAGCTCATGGATGACAGAATGTACCCCATGACTTTGAGCGGCCTCAGCGATTCTATAAAGGCGCTTGCAAAGTGACTACCCCCTCAAACAACAACCCTGTCATATGTACTTGTTTTGATATCCGTCAGGATACTGTTGAAGCGGCGATTGCAGAGGGGCATGATGACTTTCGTAAATTACGCGTGGCACTTGGAGTGGCTGGAGATTGTGGCAATTGCCACCGGACTATTAACAAGCTACTTAAAGTCCACCGCCTCGTCAATGTGCCTACTAAGGAGGCTCTCTTGAGGCGTCGATTCCCAGTGCCATGGCAACATATGAGCCATGCAAAAGTAGAGCAAGAATATTCTCCCAGCTCTTGTGTAGATGACATCATGGTGTATATCAACGATTACATCAGCCACTCTAAGGATGCCCAGGGTAAGCTGAGCTATCAGAGCAACCTTGCCTATAGCGATAGTATAGGCGAATTGCTTGATTACTTTCCTGCTCAAACTGGTGGCCCTTTGGTGATTTATATTCACGGCGGTTATTGGCAGAAACTGAGTAAAGACGATTCCTGCTTAATGGCTCCAGGGTTACTGGAACAAGGTATCAATCTAGCAGTAGTGGACTATACTCTTGCCCCAGAAGCCACTATTAACCAAATGATTGCTCAGTGCTGTCGCGCTGTGACTTGGCTAATTGCCCAAGCTCAGAAACTTGGCTTTGATACCAACAAAGTAATTATTGCTGGCAGCTCTGCGGGTGGGCACTTATGCGCTTCAGTGTTACAGGCAGCTCAACAAAACCTGCATGGCCTTAGTGCCCAATCTATCTCCGGTGCGGTGTTACTCAGTGGGGTATATGACCTACGTCCGTTAGTTGACACCTACGTCAACGAACCGTTAAACCTCACTGCCCAAAGCGCAACAGACCTAAGCCCAGGTCTTTACAGTAACCAAGGTTTTCCACCTTGTATTATTGCCTACGGCAGCAACGAAACCCAAGAGTTTAAGCGCCAAAGCCAAGAGTACCACCAACAGCTGCTCAGCGATGGTGTTAGTAGCCAGTGCTTTGAAGTGGCCGGCCGCAATCACTTTGACATCGTGTTTGATCTGGCCATTGAAAGCTCCAGTATCAACAAACGGGTCAACCAATTAATAACTGAACTTAGCCTTAAAAGTTAATCGCTGGGTGCCATCCAGCAATGCATAGACGGTATTACTTTTTGCAGACATGGTGGCGCAGCTTAGGCTGCTTTGCCATTGATCGGTAGGTATCCAAGCAATCTCTCCAGTCAGTGCCCTGAGAGCGCCATCGGGAGTGCCAATGTGTGTGAGCGACCAATTGAACTCATCATTATTAAAGCTATCATTAACACCTAGGCTATAAGTTACGTCTGTTCGGTTGCTGGCCACCGGCACTAACGCTGAGGTGAGGTAACTGGCTTGATAATTAAGCCAGTGCTGCGCTGTTAAGCTAGCGTTCCACTGTCGATCACCATTGTTTAGCTCTAAGCCAAGAGCAGTATCTAAACGATTATTGGCAGTTAGGCCGGTGTAGCCTAGGTTATGCTCTAAGCCCCGTTTGTAGGCTACATCGAATTTAACTAGATCGTCATCGATGGCTTTGTTCCAGCTGTAACCGATCAATTGGTAGGCCTTTGCCGAAGCCATTGCTGTGGCTAAATTGCGTACTGGCGTATTAGGTACCATATAGCCTGTATAAATGGCCCAATCACTACCTGCCCCTGTGTGGCCATATGTAGCACCCCACTCTTTCGCCACGCTGGTGGTTAACACCACGCTTGGTAGTTCAGTGACACTGGGGTCTAGGCCAACAAACCAAGACACTTGCGCTGATGGCATATAATAACTGCCACTCACTAGCCATTGTGGCGTAAATCCAGTTTCGCTGCTGGTAAGGCTAGGTGCTGGGTTGATCACGTCCAATACTCCAGAACCTTCTACTTCCCCCCAGCTCTGTATGTAACGGCCAAGCTTAATGCTGAAATCAGCTAAGCTGTACTGCAGCACCAAACGCTCAACTTCCAGCAGACTAAAATGACCTGTAACGGATTTATTTGTGTCGCCTTGCCAATATTGTATGGCCTTTAACTCCAATGCTCCATATCCCCATAGGCCAACAGGTGCCTCACTTGATAAACGTGCATCTGTGGAGTGATTAGTGCGTTGATAACTGGCTTGGGGGTTAAGCGTCAACGTGTGCTCCACACTAAGCTGTAAAGGCTTATTTTGTGCAACGATAATGCTTTCTTCCAATAAGGCATCATCGGCAAACAAATCTCCACCATCATATAAATCGTCACCCAGTAAATTGTCATTTAACAGATCATCACTTAACAAGTTATCACCTGCTTGAGCTGGCATGCCAACAAACATAACAATTAAGCACAAGGCAATCAGTCTCTTTACCACTTCAATGCCCATGTCTATTGCACCTGCTCCCTAAGGGTTTGTAGGTGCCTCTGCCTAAAGGCTTGGTCAGTCAGCGCCCGCTGCGTTAAAAAACCGTCATTAATGTTAAGCCCAAAGCTTATCGCTTTTATTTTCATATTAGTTAAACGTTGACTCACTAAATTTTTGAAGGTCATGCTTCTAGCTAACCAAATGCCATTAATTTTCTCAACTTTAGCCACCGATACCTGTTTAATGGCATTACCATGTTTGTCAAACATTTGCATTTTTAGACTTATAAAACGTTCCGTATCGACCCATGTTCTTACTTTGCCATAACGAGTGTGCTGTAAACGTTGTGGTGTAGGCACAGATTCAATCACTGCTACTGGTCGGCCTTTATAGGTTCCACGCTGCAAAATTTTATAGGTGTAATCATCCAATTTACCCGTTTCTTGGTCTTCGGTGGTTATTTCTGAACCAAACATACTAGTGGGCTCGGTCGCCTCATCATCACTACCCGAGGCAATACGTTTTACCTTACCCAGTGCTGATAAATAGAGCCAAGTTTCGTTGTCTTTATCACTAGCATCATAGGTATAGGTCAACATGCCAATGCCCCTTTCACTAGGAGGCTCCAGGATGATGGCGATGGACTTACTGTCTTTATTATTAGCGCCTATATTAATTTGGGCACTTTCTAATAGTTTAATGCGGGGCTTTTCTACACACTTGAGTTTGCCATCTTTAGTGCCATATTTGCAGGTAGTGAGTTGCATTAGGTTGAAAGATGAATCTGTAGTTTTTAATCGATTTTCATCCATTTCTTGCACTAACTCACGGGCAGTCATTTCTGCTTGGACAACGCCCACCATCAATAGACTAAGACTGAGTAGCGCCATCGCCTTGATTAACCGCATTATTTAGCTCCTTTAAATTGCAGATTATCTGTCACGTTTTGTTGGCCAAATTTAGGTTTAAATACCATGATTAAAGCCGGGAAAAATAGCAAGTCGCACAACAAGGCCACAAAGATAGCTAACGACCCAAATGCACCCACCTTGGCAAGACCCAAATAATTGCTAAAGCTCAGCATAAAAAAACCACAACCTAGTACCAAACTGGTAAAGGTTACGGCTTGGCCCACTTCTTTAATGGTGCCTACCAAAGCCAAACGCATATCACTGTGCTTAGCCAATGCCATTCGATAGTGGGTAATAAAGTGAATAGTATCGTCTACGGCAATACCTATGATCAATGGGGCAATCATTAAGGTGTCTGTATCTAAAGGTATTCCCATCAACCCCATGAGGCCAAAAGCCAATGTTGCTGGTATCATATTTGGGATGATAGACATCAGTCCTGCTTGGACTGAACCCAAAGTAAGCACTAACAAACCCGAGATAATAACCATAGCTAAGGCTAAGCTTTTAAACTGGTTATTACTCATATCATCCATCAGCCTCATCATCATGGCCAAAGTGCCTGTCACATGAACATCCATATTGGGGTATTGTTCTCCATGACCAGCAAAGGCTTCTTCAATATCAATCTGCACCAGTTCAAAAAACTCTGCATATTCACTAGAACCGGCGTTTCTAAGTTGCACGCTGATGTGACTCTGACTGTAATCATCATTCACCAAGGCGCGCCGCTCTTCTGGGTTTGAACTATTAAATAGGTAAAGCAGTTGAGAAACGGCTAGCTTGTTATCAGGAATGGTTTTGTAAACATCGCTACCATCTTGCATGATGGCATGGGTGTCTTTAACGAGGTCAGCTAAGGAATTAGTACGAATAACATGATGGCTGTATTTGTTTTCTATTTGCCGCTGGAGGCGGTCCATAGTTTGTAATACGTCAGCTTGCATCAAGGCATCAGACTGCTGCATATCCACAAAAATTTCTAGGCTACCAGTACCCATCATATGCTCATCAACTACGTTATAAGCCGTTCTTAGTGGCGAGCCTTCACGATAAAGCTCAGCAATATTAGAGTCTACCTTTACCTGTGTCGCTCCATACAAACACACGGCAAATAAACCCACAAAAGTAAAATTTATTGTGTATTTGTATTGCTGTGCAAAGGCTGGAATTTTATCCAACAAGTCCTGCAACCAAATGCCACTCAGTAACCATTGCAAACCACTGCGCCGCAAAATAAAACGAATAGGCCATAACAATAACCAAATCAACTTAAGCAACATGGCCATAGGCCATACCAAGTAGGATAACCATAAAAGCCAGCCAAGCTTTTTGGGAGCTGCCTTTTCCATAGGCATAGGGTGCCACAAATCCATTAGGGCTGGCAGTAAAAAAATGGTGTATAAAAACGCCAAAAATACACCTGCCGCAGAGGTCACACCAAACATCACAAACTGAGCCATCCCGGTGATGGTTAATGCCCCCATACCCGCCATGGTGGTAATGGTAGTGAGCAATATAGGTAATCCAGTTTTGCCATAGGCTTTGGATAGAGCAAGCTCATGGTCATGCCCGTGACGCCGGAAATACACATAGCTACTCAAAACGTGTACACAATCCGCCACACCTACGGCAACAATCAGCATCACCGTTAAACTAATGAGGGTGCTAGATTCTAAGCCTAGCCATCCCAAGGTACCTACGACAAATAAGGCGCTGATACCGATAGCAATTTGTGGCCACAAGACAGCGCTAGCAGAGTGAAATAGCGTCCACAATAGGACGTTAATCACCAACACCATACCTAACAGCAACATCCCTGCCTGCATCAGATCATCTACTGCAAGCTCAACCATAGACGCATTGCCAATGGGGTAAAAGTTAAACTGTTCTACAAATTCTGGCTGTTTATATAAGCGACTCACGGCCTCCATAAAAGTGAGATAGAGGCCTGAGTCCATGTCTTCAAAACGCACCTCAGCTTGGCTGGCTGTAGCGTCAAAATTAGTCGATAAACCATCATCAAAGTCGTCTGCTAACTCAAGTTCGTCATCTGCCATCAAATCATTAGTGTTTTTTCCAAGGCTTTGTGCCAATGGAATTGCGCCAAAATCTGTAGTCACCATAATGGCGCCATAACGGTGATTGTTAGAGAACAGGAATAAAGGTAAATTGCTTTGGGCCATAGCGATGGCTTTAACCTGTTCGGTTTCGTCACTATCCATAACCAAATTTTGGATCAATCGGGGTGAGCTTAAGGTATCTCCATCATTCACTTGAATACGTACATTAGTGAGAGATTGCACACGTTTTATGTGATCGAGTTCAACAGCTAATTCAAGGGTAATCCCGGCTGCCTCTAGGGTGCCTTGGGGGATGTCCTGCCAGTGGCTAAGGCTGCTTGTGAGCTGGTCGACTAGGCGTAAAGAGGCGGCAGAGAACACGTCTCCATCTTTAGCTTCATAAACAATAAATAAACCGTCATCGCTACCAAATTGATCACGGAACTCGTCTAGGCTTTGTAATACTGGATCGTCTTTGTTAAACCATGAGTCTACAGTCACATCAATAACAAACTTGGTGCTACCTACCGCCATAAATATAGTACTGGTTAACGCCAAGGCAATAATGCCCCAACGCCAAGGCCGCAAGCGATTTGGCAATCGTTCAAAATAGTCACTGATGGCCAACAGAAGATTTTTCACGATACAACTCCAAGCGAAGCAATAGGTTTAATCATAGAAAACCTATCAGAAGCAAACAATATGTCACTTTTGTACTAAGCTTTTATTATGATAAAAAGGAATTTACTAATCGGTGCCTTCATAGCGCTGCCGTGGCTTACTGCGTGCAGCATTGGTACCACAGTGGAACCAATGCAACGGCAGTTAGCTGCAGACATATACGCTCAGTTAGCGTTAGGTTACATGGAAAGCGGACACTTAGCTCTTGCTGAGCAACGTTTAAATAAAGCCTTGCAGCTGATGCCTAATGGCCATCTTACCCTTAAGGCCGCCCAACGATGGCAGACTATGCAACATACTCAGCCATAAGACACAGGGTAATCGTGGCAATAACAGCTAAAATGCTGTTTTCATCGCCCGCCTTAGTTATACTTACGGAATATTTAGTTAAATTGTTCCGTTAAAAGGACTTGAGCCATGTTAAACCAATCTGTGAAAGCCGTGAGCTTAGTACTTGGTCTGGTATTTATGACAGCTTGCACCATGCCTGCCACCACCATCCCAACTGCTGGTGGTAAAACCTTAGCCGGCGATAGCCCTGTAGTAGCTAATTCTTACGCCGATATCCCTATTTCTGCTAATGACCAATTGGCAGTAGACCAGTCTTTGTTACTCAACACTGGTGAACAATGGATTGGCCGCGCTGTGTTAAAATCTAAATTAGATACGGTGCAGGCATTTGATTATTATATGACCAATATGCCTGATCATGGTTGGATTAACATCACTTCTGTTCAGTCAGAAATTTCCGTACTCACCTATGAAAAAGGTAGCCGTGTGGCTACCATTCAGATTAAACGGGGTACTTTGCGTGGCAGCCAGATTTCGGTCACTGTATCCCCACGGGATGCTATTGCTCAGTAAACCAATTAAGCACGCTTATATATGGGGTTGGGTAATCCACTCATGTGCGCGTTTGTAAATAGTCTGCCAGGTTAGCTTTCTCTGTTGTGCTAAGGAGCAAGCCTAATTTACTGCGGCGCCACAAAATATCATCGACATTACAAGCCCACTCATGGGTCACCAAATAGTTAACTTCTAGTGCATATAAACCAGCACCAAAGTGCTGTCCTAAATCGGTCAACACCTTAGCATCACGCAATATTTGATAGATCAACGTGCCATAAGATCGAACATAGCGGGCACATAGTTCGATGGGTAGCCATGGGTAATTGCTGTTCAGTTGCGCCTGCAGACTAGCTTGGTCTTTAAAATCACCCCCAGGCAATGTGGACTGCATAGTCCATGCTGGTCCTGCATGTTCAAAATACTCCACCAAATCATCCACTGCCAGCTCTGACAACTTACGATACGTTGTGAGCTTACCTCCAAAAACTGACAAAATTGGAGCCATGCCAGCAGGGGCGTCAACCTCAAAGGTATAGTCTCTAGTCACTGCTTGCGGCGAATCAGACTCATCGTCAAGTAATGGCCTAACGCCAGAGAAGGCCCAACATACATCCGCTGCAGTCAACTGATGTTTAAAGTGCTCATTACTTATACCTAAAATGTAATCAATTTCCAATTGAGAAATAACCACATTAGAAGGGTCCTCTTTATACTCAATGTCAGTGGTACCAATTAGTGTAAATTTGTCTTCAAATGGGATCAAAAATACTACACGACCATCTTTATTTTGTAATAGGTAAGCTTCTTCTTCTGTGTGAATACGAGGCACTACAATGTGGCTACCTTTGATCAGCCGCACTTGTTTTGGTGCCTTCTTCTGCATAGCGTCTTGATAAAAGCTAGACACCCATGGACCTGCCGCATTAACTAGGGCTCTTGCACGCACTTTTTCAGTGTCACCAGTATTGACGTTTTCTAGTGTGATATGCCATAAACGATTGAAACGCTTAATGTTAATGCACCGTGTTTGGGTTCTTATGTCAGCGCCTTTTTGTCTAGCCGCTACTGCATTAAGGACCACTAAACGGGAATCATCAACCCATCCATCAGAATATTCAAAACCACGTTTAATATGCGGTAATAGTGGGCTGTAACGCCCAAACTTTATTCCACTTGAAGATTTAAGGGTAACCCGTTTGCTAAGGTGGTCATAAAGAAATAAACCGAGTTGGATCATCCAAGCAGGCCGTAAATGAGGGCGATGGGGGATGCGAAAACGCATTGGTTTTATAAGATGTGGTGCCTTATGTAGCAGTACTTCTCGTTCGGCTAACGATTCTCGGACAAGGCGGAAGTCATAATGTTCAAGATACCTGAGCCCACCGTGTATCAGTTTACTGCTATTAGACGACGTAGCTGACGCTAAATCACCTTGTTCACACAAAAGCACATTGAGTCCACGTCCGGCCGCATCTAGAGCGATACCAGTACCATTAATACCGCCACCAATGACGACAAGATCACTAATGTTACTTCCACTGTCCATAGTTATTGCTTCCATAGCTTAATTAAAAAGATCTTTGCATAATATAAGTTATCATTATCCATGATGCCGCAATCCATCATTATTTTATGCAAAAAACTCGTTTAAAAAACGGCCCATAGGCATGGGCCGTTATCTTAAACACCTAATATTGCATTAGGCGTTTTCTAACTTACTGCCAACTCTTAATCAATTCATCGTAATCGATGGTGATTGCTGTTGGTTTTTCGTTAGCTAACTTCGCCTTAGGTGAACCTGGTTGATTAAACCAGTATTCAGGATCACGGGGTTCGTTTAGCTTAGGACCAAGTTCCCCCTGCACTCCAGCACGTTCAAGACGCGCTAACACTTTGTCTTGCGCAGCAGCTAAAGCATCCATTGCTTCCTGTGGTGTTTTAGCACCAGAAGACGCATCACCAATATTCTGCCACCATAGCTGGGCTAGCTTAGGATAATCTGGCACATTGGTTCCTGTTGGAGACCACTGAATACGGGCTGGTGAACGATAAAAATCAACCAAGCCACCTAACTCTACAGCACGATCAGTAAACGATTGATGATTGATATCTGAATCACGAATGAAGGTTAAACCCACGTGGGACTTCCTCAAAGAGGTCGTTTTCGCCACAGTAAACTGGGCATATAACCAAGCAGCCTTTGCACGAACTTCAGGCGTTGACTTCATTAATGTCCAAGAACCCGCGTCTTGATAACCTAGCTTCTGGCCTTCGGTCCAATAAGCTCCATGAGGGCTTGGGGCCATACGCCATTTTGGCGTGCCATCCGCATTCATTACTGGTAAATCAGGATCTATTAGACTAGCAGTAAAGGCCGTGTACCAAAAAATCTGTTGCGCAACATTACCTTGTGCAGGCACAGGGCCAGCCTCACCAAACGTCATACCAGACGCACCAGGAGGCGCGTATGCGTTCATCCAATCACGATATTTGGTGATTGAGTAGACCGCCGCTGGGCCGTTTGTAGCACCACCACGAGAGACAGAAGAACCTACAGGCTGACTTTTTTCGTTAACGCGGATGCCCCATTCGTCAACTGGCAAACCGTTTGGCTCGCCTTTGTCGCCAGCGCCAGCCATAGACAACCATGCATCAGTGAAACGCCAACCTAATGAAGGGTCTTTTTTACCATAGTCCATATGACCATAGATCTTCTTACCATCAATTTCACCAATGTCGTTGGTAAAGAAAGCAGCTATATCTTCATAGGCCGACCAGTTAACTGGTACACCAAGTTCATAGCCATACTTGGCTTTAAATTTGGCCTTGATTTCAGGGTCAGTAAATAAGTCATAGCGGAACCAATACAAGTTGGCAAACTGCTGATCTGGTAGCTGATATATCTTACCATCTGGACCAGTAGTGAAAGATAAACCAATAAAGTCTTCAATATCCAAAGTAGGTAGCGTCACATCTGCTCCTTCATTGGCCATCCAATCGGTTAGGTTACGCACTTGCTTATAACGCCAGTGTGTGCCGATTAAGTCCGAGTCGTTAACATAGGCATCGTACAAGTTTTCGCCTGACTGCATTTGAGTTTGCAGCTTTTCAACAACATCACCTTCACCAATAATATCGTGAGTCACCTTAATGCCAGTGATCTCTTCAAAGGCCTTAGCTAAAGTGCCCGATTCGTACGTATGAGTCGTAATACCCTCTGACGCGACACGAATATGCATGCCTTCAAAAGGCTTAGCAGCATCGATGAACCATGCCATTTCGTCCATTTGCTGTTGTTTCGTAATGGTCGAGGGTTGGAATTCATCATTTACCCATTTTTTGGCGGCTGCCATATCTGCCACTGCGGCTTGTGCACCAAGCATCAGCACCGCAGAGGCAGCAAAAGCTGCCAAGGGTTTGCGTTTCAGAATTTTCATAAAAACTATCCTCTTATTATTTTTACCGTTACCAAGGCTTGCGCTCTATGGTAACTAATTAAAGGGAAGGACCTAAACAAAAGGCCCTAACCCCAATAAATCCGAATGGATGACCCATCTGGAAAACTTTTTCCTCACAACCTTTATACACCAAAAAAGAAAATATTCAATAATTAATTATCGTTATCGAACATTTTTAGCGTAAATATTCTTAATTGATGCTATATAAATTCGCTTATTAACACTTTCTATATATAAACACAGCCCATATAATGGATAATGCTAATGCCCACCAGAGGCTTTGATCAGTCCAGCGTATCCATCCTAGGTTTATAAAACCAGCACTTAATATGGATAAAAATAATCGGTCTCCACGGGTAGTTTCAAATCTCAACCAACCTACCCTTGGTCCACCACCTGGCTGAAAATATTCCCATATGCCCATAGCTGTAATTAAGCACACCAACACCACAAAAAATATGGCCACTGGCGTGGTCCATGCCATCCAAGATAAGTCCATCGCCAACTCTCCTATACACGGCCTAGGGCAAAACCCTTGGCGATGTAGTTACGAACAAAATAAATGACTAACGCGCCTGGTACTATCGTTAAAATACCTGCCGCCGCAATGAGGCCCCAATCTACACCTTCGCCAGTCACAGTGCGGGTCAGTACGGCAGAAATAGGCTTCGCCTCTGTGATAGTTAAAGTACGTGCGATCAATAGCTCAACCCAAGAAAACATGAAACAAAAGAACGCCGCCACACCAATACCAGACTTAATGAGTGGCATGAAAATGCGCACAAAAAACTTGGGGAAAGAGTAGCCGTCAATATAGGCAGTTTCGTCGACCTCACGAGGAATACCCGACATAAAGCCTTCCAGAATCCACACGGCTAATGGCAGGTTAAACAGCGTATGGGCAATGGCTACGGCGATATGAGTATCAATCAGCCCAACCGACGAATACAACTGAAAGAAAGGCAAGACAAACACTGCCGATGGAGCCATTCGATTGGTTAGTAACCAAAAAAACAGGTGCTTATCACCTAAGAAATTGTACCGGGAGAATGCATACGCAGCAGGTAAAGCAACCACCAGAGAAATCAACGTGTTGAGCACCACATAAGTGATTGAGTTGATGTAACCTGCACGCCATACGGGTTCGGTAAAGATAGTAAGGTAATTGTCCCAAGTGAAGTTTTTCGGCCACAAGGTAAACGCACCTAAAATTTCTTGGTTGGTTTTAAAACTGGTGTTCAGTAACCAGTACAAAGGGATCATAAGGAATATGATATACACCACCGGCACTAGACCACTCCAAGCAAAGGCGCGTTTTGGCTTTAAACTAAAACCGATCTGGCTCATAACGCACCTCCAGTCTTGGTTTCTGCTTTATCCATATTAGTTACCACCGTAAAAAATGCATAACAAATCAACAGTATGATCATAAAATACACCAACGACATAGCAGCGGCTGGACCTAAGTCAAACTGGCCTATAGCCATCTTAACCAAGTCGATAGACATAAAAGTGGTTGAATTACCTGGCCCACCACCTGTGAGCACCATTGGTTCGGTATAGATTTTGAAGCTATCCATGAAGCGTAATAAAATGGCAATAGTAAGCACACCACGCATTTTCGGCAATTGAATGTAACGAAAAGTCGCCCATTTAGACGCACCATCAATACGCGCAGCCTGAAAGTAAGCTTCAGGGATCGCCACCAAACCAGAGTAGGACAACAACACCACCAAACTAGTCCAATGCCAAACATCCATGGCTACAATGGTGATCCACGCATCCAGCACATCGCGGGTGTAATTATAATCAAAGCCCAAACTGACCAATGTATTGCCCAGCAAACCAATATCGGTACGACTAAACACCTGCCAAATGGTGCCTACGACATTCCATGGGATCAGCAGAGGCAGTGCCATCAGCACCAGATATACATTCACTTTCCAGCCCGACTTAGGCAATGACAAAGCAATCATGATGCCTAAAGGCACCTCAATAGCCAAAATGATGCAAGAAAATAGTATGTTACGTTGCAGGGCATCAAAGAATCGATCTGATTCCATTAGGTCTTCGAACCATTCAATTCCTACCCAATAAAATTCATTATTGCCAAAGGTATCCTGAAAGGCATAGTTCACCACAGTCATGAGTGGGATGATGGCACTAAACGCCACTAACAACACAACCGGAACCACCATCCACCAAGCTTTGTTATTCCACGTTTTATTCATGGTTGCGCTTCCCCTTCTAAGATGAACGAATCTTGGTAAATACAAATGCGGTTGGCATCAAACTGGGCCACTGGGTCTTTTGGTATCTGTGTGCGTTCTGACAATAAGGCGCTAAATTTTGACTCGCCTGCTAGCAAACGAACGATTTTATTACGCCCCAGATGCTCCACACTCTCAACCACAACTGGCAAGCCGTCTGATTGATGCGCTCTTTCATGCAGGCTCACAAATTCTGGTCGAATACCTAATTCCAGCTTACCAATGGGCGCTCCATAAGAGTCCTTTAGGTCAATATTTTGGCCTACCACAGTGGCTGTACTATCCTTTATTTCACAGGGGAAAAAATTCATGCCCGGTGAACCAATAAAATAGCCTACAAAAGTATGAGATGGGCGTTCAAAAAGCTCCTTAGGCGTTCCAAATTGTAAAATAGCGCCGTCCAACATCACCGCAATACGGTCTGCGAATGTAAGCGCTTCAATCTGATCGTGGGTAACATAAATCATCGTTTGGCCCACCTTTTTCTGTAACGCTCTGAGCTGTGAACGAAGTTCCCATTTCATTAGGGGGTCGATCACGGTCAAAGGCTCATCAAACAATACGGCGTTTACATCCTGTCTAACTAGCCCTCGGCCGAGGGATATTTTTTGCTTTTGATCAGCGGTCAGGCCTTTGGCTTTCATATTTGCCATATGCCGCAAATCCAATAAGTCTAAAATCTCTTCAACACGCAGAATTATTTTTGCTTGATCAAAGCCTCGATTAACCAAAGGAAAAGCAAGGTTTTGAGCTACTGTCATAGTGTCGTATACCACTGGAAACTGAAATACTTGAGCAATATTTTTGTCTTTCGTGGGTACATGAGTAACATCAGTGTCGTCAAAATAAACCCGCCCTTCAGACGGCTCTAGCAGACCTGAGATAATATTCAATAACGTGGTCTTGCCACAGCCTGAGGGGCCTAATAAGGCACAAGCTTCTCCATCATTCCAAACATAGTTAATACGTTTTAATGCATAATCAGATTCTTGCTGGGGGTTATCACCATAAGCATGAGCGAGATTTTCCAATACGATCTTTGCCATTTGACTACGCCTCCGGCTCTAAATTGGCAAGAGGAAGGCCTGCCTCGTTGAAAATAAAAAAATCAGCAGGGTTAACGTAAATGGTCATCTGCTCACCCACTAAAGCTGTAATTTCGCCTCCCGCTATGAAGTTCCAGTGAGCACCGAAAAAATCAACATGGACAAAACTCTCCGAACCTGTGAACTCACTACTAGATAAATGCATACTCAAGGCCACTTGGCCAAAGCCTTGCGGCTCTAAGCTACCGTGATAAGGCCTAAGCGCTAAATTATAACGGCCATCGGGCAGCGTACTATGAGCAGCAGCTACTGGAATCACTGGTACACCTCCAACACAGAAATGGCTGCCCTCTTTGTTGACTTGAATGTGGTTAACCGGTGGGTCGGAGAAAGTTTGCAAGCTGGATAAGCTGCTTGGATAATTGTAAACATCCATGGTGGGGCCATTTTGTGTAACTTGACCATTATTTAGTGTCACAGTATTCCCGTTCAGCAACAGGGCCTCAGAAGGTTCCGTGGTGGCATAAACAAAAATGGCGTTACTCTGCTCAATAATGCGTGGTAGCTCATAACGTAGTTCTTCTCTAAGTTTGTAGTCAAGGTTTCCTAAAGGTTCATCCATTAGCACTAGATCAGCACCTTTAACGATCGCTCTGGCAATAGCTGTCCGCTGTTGTTGACCACCCGACAAGTTGCTTGGCAAGGACTCCAAATAGGGAGTGAGCTTAAGTAATCCAGCAGCCTGTTGTACACGATTATCTATTTCGGCCAGTTCAAAACCAGCAATACGTAATGGCGATGCAATATTTTCATACACACTTAATGATGGGTAGTTGATAAACTGCTGATACACCATAGCCACATTACGTTTTTGTACTGAAGTGCCTGTCACATCTGCTCCATCAATAGACAAAGTGCCTTTAACGCATGGGTCAAGTCCTGCCATGAGCCTCATTAGTGGGGTCTTACCAGATAAAGTTGGCCCTAAAAGCACATTGACCACCCCCCGTTGCAAGG